>Ga0302269_1000092_pt1 | contig 50599 bp, 38 predicted proteins | sample III_Bog_E2_2_FD_194560 | JGI IMG/M metagenome (GOLD analysis project Ga0302269, IMG submission 194560) | Peat permafrost microbial communities from Stordalen Mire near Abisko, Sweden - III_Bog_E2_2 | ecosystem: Environmental > Terrestrial > Soil > Wetlands > Peat | place: Sweden: Abisko...
GGCCGATTTTCCCGATTTCCGCGTTGCTCCTCGCCAGGAGACACCCGGTATCCGTCGCTCGTCGCTCCTTGAACTCGAAAAAATCGGCTCCCGGCGCCGCCCGCCCCAGTAGTGTTAACAGGCCCTAATCTACCATCATCGGATTTGCGGTTCGCACGCAATCCTCAAATAGATTGACCCAATCAGACTTCCTGGAGATGAGCAGCATCGGCGCCATCCGTGGCGCAAAGCAAGAGCTGAAACTCCTCGATGGGCAGCGGCCTGCTGCACAGGAAACCTTGGTATGATTGACAGCCGAGATCGTCAAGGAACTTTCGTTGTTCCTCGGTTTCGACACCCTCTGCGATTACCGACAACCCCATTGCCTTGCTCAGGGAGATGATGGTTTGGGCAATGGCCTGACCACTGACGTCGACGAGTAAGTCTCGCACGAACGCCCGATCGATCTTCAATTGTTCCAGGGGCAGGCGTTTCAGGTAGGAAAGCGATGAATAGCCTGTGCCAAAATCGTCCAGCGAGAACCGCAGCCCATGTGACTTGAGTCTTGTCATCTTGGCTATGATGTCCTCAACGTCGTCAAGCAACATGCTCTCGGTCAGCTCTAGTTTCAGCCGGCGAGGATTCGCTCCGGAGATGTCCAGCGTCCGCATCACATGCTCCACAAAGTCCGGCTGCCGCAGCTGCATGGCGCTGATATTGACTGAAACTGTGAAGTTTGCCGTCTCTTTTCGTTCAGCCCAGGCCGCAACCTGGTTGAAAGCGGTTTCCAGCACCCAGTTTCCGACCGGGAGGATAAGTCCCGTCTCCTCTGCCAACGGAATGAAGTTCCCTGGCGAGAGCATGCCGCGCCGCGGATGCTTCCAGCGAATCAGCGCCTCGGCGCCGATCAATTGGCCACGTTTTACCTGAGGCTGATAGTAGAGCACAAACTGGTTCTCCAGAATGGCCTGGCGAAGATCGTCCTCCATTTCGGCACGGGCATTCACGGCGGCCTGCAGCGCAGGGGAGAAGAAGCTCATTGTGTTTCGGCCTGCTGTCTTTGCCTGATACATGGCAATATCGGCCTGCTGCAAGACTTTCTCCGTAGCGTCTCGCTCCCCCCCAAACAAGGTAATCCCAATGCTCGCAGTGCTGTGGCAAACATTTCCGGAGAGGATGTAGGGCTCGGAGATGGCCGCCAGGATCTTACCGCTCACATTCCTGGCCTGTGCCGCGGCCTCCTCGGGAAACTCGCTGAGGTCTTCCAGCATAATCACAAATTCATCTCCACCCAACCGCGCTGCCGTGTCCGCCTCACGGACGCACGCAGAAAGGCGGCACGCGACTTCCTGCAGCAGCAGGTCGCCGGTCTGATGCCCGAGGGTGTCATTCAAAGTCTTGAAGTTATCCAGATCGATGAACAGCATCGCGCGTTTGCGGCTATTTCGCGCGCTGGAGGCCAACGTCTGCTGCAGCCGATTCAATAGCAACCGGCGATTGGGCAAACCTGTCAATGGATCGTAGAAGGCGAGGTTCCTGATCTCATCATGGGCTACCTTCAGTTGTTGGAGTTCGCGCTCTCTTCTCCGCGCAACCAGCATTCGCAGCCGAACAATGCCTACACCCCCCGAAGCAGGAAAGAGCACGCAAAAGCCGATAAACCACCAGGAGGCATACCATGGGGTCAAAACCTTGAACGAGAACGCGGCACCATGTCCACTCCAAACACCGTCGGCATCTTGCGCTTCGATCTCAAGCCGATAGGTCCCGGGCGCCAATTGCGCAAACTGCAACTCCCTCTGCGTGGTCTCAGTCCAGCTTGAATTCGCACCTATGAGCCGGTAGCGAAAAAAGGCCCCATTGGCCCTGGTCACATTCAACGCAGAGAACCGGGCGATGAGCGAATTGGCATGGATGCCGGTTGATCGTTGACTCTGGCCTGTGACGTCTGTCTTTCCCAGGACAAGGCTGGTGAAAACTACGTCGAGCGGGCCCTGCAAGGCGACACGCGGCTGCGGCCGAAAGCGAGCAAGTCCGCCGCTTGTTCCAATCCAGATTGTGCCGTCGGCCTCCTCCGCGAACGCGTTCAGATTGCAATCGTTCCAGGCCAGGCCGTCGCTCATATCGTAGCGGCTCCAGCGTGAACCGTTCCACATGTCGACGCCGTGTTCCGTGCCCGCCCATAACCGCCCTTTGGCGTCGAAATCCAGAAAGTAGACTAATCCGTCGGTACCCGGTTTTTGCACCCCTTTCTCTATTGCCAGCCCACCGGGCTTAAGGTGGACACGGTCAATTCCGCCACCGAAGCGATACCCGATCCACATCGTCCCATTCGCGCCAGCTCCCAGAGAAAGCACCTCCTGGTTGCTCAAGCCATCGTTTCGTGCCCAATTCTTCCATTGGCCATTCGTATAAGCGAAAAGACCGCGTGCTCCGCCAGCCCAGATTGTGCCATCGCTTCCTTCGGCTACCGCCCAGATGCGGGCCGGCGGCAATTCGACGATGCGAGTGAACTTTCTGTAGGGCCTGGTGGCCGCGAAAAGGCCTGCCTCTGTAGTAACCCAAAGCCGTTCGTGGCGATCGAAGCGCAAAGTATAGGCGGCTTTGCCAATGAGGCCCTGGCCTTCGCCGAACCACTCCACAGCGCCGGTTCGTGGATCGAGCCGGGCGGCAGCGCGTGTCTCAGTGCCGATCCATAGGTCTCCGCTGGGACCTGCGCGGATGGCGTGGACTGGAAATCCATCAAGTCCCTTGACCTTCTTCCATTGGATGCTCGCGGGACCGCGCACCCCTCTCACCAGACCTCCCTCCGTGGCAACCCAGATTACGCCATGGGTTTGGGGAAGGATTTCGTACACAATATCGCTCCCGAGGCCGCTCTCCGATGAATAACTCTCCCATTCCTGGTATCCGCGCCACTGAACAAGGCCACGCCCGGCCATTCCTATCCACAAAGAGTGCTGCCGGTCCTCGAAGGCCGCGTATACAGCCCCGCGAAGTCCTGCTGAGCGGCCGATCTTCTGCCAGCCCTTTGGGTCGTGGATTAGGAGTCCATCGGAGCTCGGAAGAAGAATCCGGCCGTCGGCGTCGGTGGATGGAATTCCGCCCAGGGCGTTTCCGGGAATCCCAACCGGCCTCCGGAATCGGGTCTGACCGGCTTGAAGCAAGAACACTCCCTCGTTCCTCACCCGGACCCAGAGATTTCCGGAACTATCTCTCCGGATCCCCGTTACAGGGCGATCCGGCAGCCCGCTCTGCTCTCCGAAGGCGCGCGTCTCATTCCCTTCCATTCGGCAGAGCCTCAGTCCGCATCCATACCAGACCACGCTTCCATCCACGAGGACGCCGTATCCGCCAGAATCGGAGCTTCCCGGCTCCTCGGCGATTCTTCGTTCCGCGAAACCCGTCTGCCCAGGTACCAGGGATATCTCCACCAGGCCAACATCGGTACCCAGGAAGGTCTTACCGTTGCCATTGGACTGGATACCTTGGGCCCAGCTCACTGACTTGAAGTTGCCCGGGACCTTTTCAAAACGATTGCCTGACAGATGGTAGAGTCCGAAATCTCCCCCGGCCAGCACTGATCCGTCCGGAGCATCGCCCAACGCCGCGGCCGATGTCACCGGAATTCCCTGCGTCGGCCCAAAGGCTTCGAAGCGTTCTCCGTCATACCGGTAAATGCCGTCTTCCGTACTCACCCAAATGAAGCCAACCCGATCCTGGTAAATCTGCCGTACCGCGAGGTTGTTCAGTCCTTCCGCGTTCCCAAAAGTACGAAAGTTGTATTCCTGGGCAAATAGCGCCCCGGCCGGCCGTCAACACCAGGAAAGCGTGAACGCACATTTGAGTCTTGGAGATCACTGAAGGTCAGTATCGGCGGTTCCACCGGGACTCTTGAGCGATTGCTCTCCAAGAAATGCTCGGACGGTACATTAGTGCAAGCGCCAGCACCGGCCTTGGTGTATCCAAAACATGGGCCCCATGTCAGATCTCATGCTTAGCTCCTTTTGGGTCGCCAGATTAGATTGCCGGATAGAATGAATAAAATTGCTTAAGTTGTTGCATTATCAGTAACCTCTGCATGCGGATTTTCCTGGGAATCCGCCGCGGTGAGCTTTTACGCCGCGCGCGCCAGCTTCTTGGGCCGGAAGATGCGCATACCGATGTACATCATTGTCTGCAGCACAATCGCTCCGGTGCAATCCAGCAGCACGTCCCAGGGAGATCCGGTTCGATTGGGAAGAAATGTCTGGTGCCACTCGTCGCAACTGGCCACCAAAGCCGTGCCCAACAGCGCCAGGACCGCGTCGGTGAGGAAGCGTGAGTGCGTGAGCGTGAACCACCAGGCGCGCAGCCAGGCCAGGCCGATAAATCCATAACCGAAAAAGTGGCCGGACTTGCGCACGTAGCGATGAATCACTTCCCACTGTGCATTGCTGAAGTGGCCAAAGATCCACTCGAAGAGCATCCGCAAAGGATGGCTGGTGTGGTCGGATCCCATCCCCTCCGTGGATTCCAGAACAATGACGCCGATCCCCAGGACCACCGGGAACCAGACGTAGATCCAGTAGAGCAAGCCGCTCCGTCTATTCCACACGATAGTTGGGCGCCTCTCGGGTGATGATCACGTCGTGCACGTGACTCTCGCGCAGGCCCGCGCCGGAGATGCGTACGAATTGCGCCTTTTCCTGTAATTCCTGGATAGTTCCGCAACCCACGTAGCCCATGCCGGAGCGCAGGCCGCCGACCAGTTGAAAGACCATCGACTCCAGCGGTCCGCGGTAGGGCACGCGGCCTTCAATTCCCTCGGGAACGAATTTGGCGAGCCGGTTCTGGCTGGCGCGCTCGCGCTGCACCACGCCCTCGCTGCCCAACTCGGCGCTGGCCAGGTCGGCGGTCGACTGAAAATACCTCTCGCCAGAGCCCTGGCTCATGGCTGTCAGCGAGCCCATACCGCGGTAGCTCTTGAAGCTGCGCCCCTGGTAGAGAATCGTCTCGCCGGGGCTCTCGTCCACGCCGGCAAACAGTGAGCCGATCATCACCGAGCTTGCGCCGGCGGCGATAGCCTTGGTGATCTCGCCGGAGTACTTGATGCCGCCGTCGGCAATCACCGGAATTCCGTACTCGTGCGCGGCGCGCGCGGCCTCGGCAATGGCGGTAATCTGCGGCATGCCGGCGCCGGTGACCATGCGTGTGGTGCAGATGGACCCGGGTCCGATCCCGACCTTGATGGCGTCCGCGCCTGCTTCAATCAGGGCCATGGCGCCCTCATAGGTGGCCACGTTGCCGGCCAGAAGGCCCACCTTGGGGAACTTCTTCTTGACCTCGCTGATCGCATCCAGCACCCGCGACGAGTGGCCGTGGGCCGAGTCGATCGCCAGCACGTCTACGCGTGCTCGCACCAGCTCCTCGGCACGCTCCAGAAAGTCGCCGGTGGCCCCGATGGCTCCGCCCACGCGCAGGCGGCCCTGCTCGTCCTTGCTGGCCATGGGATATTTCAGCTTCTTCTGGATGTCCTTGACGGTGATCAGCCCCTTCAATTCATACTGATCGTTCACCACGAGCAGCTTTTCCACGCGGTGCTCGTGCAATATCAGCTCAGCTTCTTCCAGCGTGGTGCCCACTGGAACCGTGATCAGGTTCTTCTTGGTCATCACGTCGCCGATGGGAATGTCGGTGCGGGTTTCAAAGCGTAGATCGCGATTGGTGAGAATGCCCACCAGCCGCTTGCCCTGCGTCACCGGCACGCCAGAGATCTTGTACCGCCGCATCACTTCCAGCGCGTCGCTGATCATCTGGTCGGGACCGATGGTCACCGGGTCGACAATCATCCCGCTCTCAGAGCGCTTCACCTTGTCGATCTCGCCCGCCTGGTCCACGATGGTCAGATTGCGGTGCACAATGCCGATGCCGCCATGCTGGGCCATGGCAATCGCCATCCGCGACTCGGTCACTGTGTCCATGGCGGCGGAGATCAGCGGCGTATTCAGCGTGATGTCGCGCGTCAACTGGGTCTGCGTGCTCACCTGCACAGGCACCACGTCGCTCAAGGCAGGCACGAGCAACACATCGTCGAAGGTAAGGGCTTCCGGTAGGTTTTGGGCTAGCATAATGCTCTGATGCGCCTGGCGGCGCCGGGATTCGTTTCCGGCACGGCAGGCGCTTGGCTCTATTGTAGCGGAGGCGGCTCGGGGGGTTCTGAAAGCGCGGCGATGCGGGCCACTACGTGCTCGCGGATGAGGCGGACGGTTTCAATCAGTTCGCTTACGCCTGGAGTTGCGTGCTGAAACAGTAGATCGTACCGGTACTCAACCGCGAAATCGTTCAGCTCGGAAAGCGAAACAGGCGTGACCGGAAGCGCCTCACCCAGGTTCTGGAGCGCCGTAGCGAGGCGCAGAAGATTGTGCGTCAACTCAAACGGGGCTGACCGGGCAGAGATCAAGGCTTTCATCAGCTTCTCCACCGCTTGCTGGGCGTGAAAGCCAAGAACCGCGTCCGGATTCCCAGTTGCCTGGAGTGCGGACTCATCTTCAGATGCTTTGATCAGAAGCACCTGCGCCTGCGTGTAAGGGCCGCTGCTCATAGGCTACGTGTCCATCCTGGAGAATGCGGTAATAGATCGAGTTGATTTCGCCACGAAAGCGGTTGGCAAAACCTTCGGTTGCCATCACCAGATCGATGCTCATTGGCACCTCGTCCAGCTTGCGTCGCAAGGCGCGGCGAATCGCACCCAGTTCGCTCTCGGCTGAGTCAGGCAGCAGAACGGCCAGGTCCAGGTCGCTGTCCCACTTGGCTGCGCCTCGCGCCCACGAGCCGAACAGAATGACGCGGGAGGGCTGAGCGATCTCGACAGCGGTCTTCACGGCCAGATCGACCTTCTCCTGAGTCGGACTGAGGGCCTCAAGGGCGGCACGAACTCTTTCGGCGGTCAGCATGGTGGCCTCAGGGATAGTTTAGCCCGATTCGGGCTTAATTCGCTACAGCGGATAGTCCTGGATTGGATTTGTGGCGGGGTGAATGTCGGCGAGTCGAGGCTTGTGCTTTCCCCCCGGCTCTGTCCGTTAATCCGATTCCTCGTAGATGAACCAATCTTTGTCTAACCGCTTGAAACGGTAGGCATCGCCACTGGTGTTGTCTTTACTTCCTTCGTTTTCCGTCGCCTTTGCGTAGCATGGTGCCGCGGTGTGGCGGAATTCACCGGCAGGTTGACCACAGTGAAGGAAGCTCACGTTTCCTCCAGACGGCACAATCCCCCATGAATGGATCATGATCTCAACGTCGCTCGATTTTTCGGCGCGGACGGCTCCGTTTTCGCTTCCGACTTTTCCGAACAGTTGCTTGTAGCTATTCCAACGCGCCTGCGTGATTCCCCATTCGGACTCAGGGCGCGGCCAGGCTACAGTGTCCTGCCTCCAAAGAAAGTCATTTGCGATGCGCGACATTTGCTTGTCTGTTTCCATCATCCCGACAATCTGCTCAAGATCAGCACGGTTGCACTTCGCCGGATTGCTACCAGAGCAAGGTTGATGCATTCGTTGCAAAGACGATTATGAGCGCCAGTGCAAAACTAGGCCACCGAGCGCCGCGTGTGCGTTGCTCTGCGGCGGAGTAAGAGTTTGCCACCGCCGGACGTTGTTTTCGTGAACTGTTGCCTTGATGGCATGGTTCATGGAACACCGAAGGGATGTTCCAGGTGGAGATATTCGGGCGTGATTTCACTCGCTATTACCTCAGATGGAATACTGTTTGACCGATCGAGAGCAGCAGGGTAAAAGAGTCAATGCATTAGGAAGTCTCTGACGGCGATCAATTCGGTTACCTGAGACATTCTGCGTATTCCGGATCAACACCCCGGAATGGTGATCGGCAATTGAATTTCCGATCCAGTGGAAATATTACTATTCGACCCAATCTGAGGACTCACCGCGGACTCTGAGTAATCTCGGTGGAAGGCGCCTGCTGGAGAGTGCAGGTTGTCACGAATCTTGAAACTGGCCGATATAGTTCCTGTAGCCTTTTCCCGGCGGAGGTAGAGTTTGTTCTTGGCAGGTCAAACAATCGGACGGACCGCCTTGGATGTTGCCGTGGACCAGGCCGACTCTTGTGAGGCAAAGCCGTCCACACTCGACCCCCATGAAATTGCTCAGTCCACAATCGATGCACTCTCCTCCACTATTTGCGTATTAAACGAAGCAGGCAAGATCATCGCAGTAAACCGGGCCTGGAAGAGCTTTGCGAAAGCGAATCGCAGAGGGCAACATCACGGCATTCGGGTTGTATCTCAGGAGCATGACGACTCCGGAGAAGGAGCCAACTACCTGGAAGTTTGCGACCGGGTGGTCGGTCCAGAGGCCGCTGAGGCCGCGGAGTTCGCTGAAGGTATCCGGGCCGTCCTTCGCGGGGAATCTGAACTTTTCTCGAAAGAGTATGCATGCCATTCGCCCGGCGAAAAGCGATGGTTCATTGGCAGAGTCACGCGATTTGTCACCCAATCCCTCCCCAGGGCCGTAATCGAGCACATTAACATCAGCGCACGCAAGCAGAGCGAGGCTCTGTTGAAAGAGACCTCAGAACGCTTGACTCTGAGTGAGGCTCACTACCGCACCATATTTCAGACCAGCCTCGACTGCATCAGTATCACCCGTCTGAGCGATGGGAGGATCATCGATGTCAACAATACCTTCCTTGACGTCATGGGCTACAAGCTTGAAGAGGTCGTGGGCCGGACCTCGCAGGAACTGAACATCTGGGCAGATCCAAAGGATCGACAGAATATGGCTGAAGTAGTTCGCCAGAACCCAAGTTTCCGAGACGTAACGGTCCAGTTCAGAAAAGGGAACGGGGAGATTTTCTGTGTACTGCAATCGGCTTCGGTTATTGAAATTCACGGAGATTCATGCCTCATTGGCTTCTTCCGGGACATCTCCGATGCCAAGGCAGCGGAGGACGCGATCAGGGATCTCGCCTTCTACGACCCATTGACGCATTGTCCCAACCGCCGCCTGCTGATGGACCGGTTGCGTCAGACCCTCGTTGCCAGCACGCGGAGCAATCGAAAGAGTGCGTTGCTGCTGGTCGGTTTGGATAACTTCAAGACGTTGAACGATACGCTGGGCCATCAAACCGGCGATCTTCTACTTCAGGAAGTCGTCCGGCGCCTTATCTCATGTGTTCGAGAAACTGACACTGTGGCGCGCCTGGGTGGAGATGAATTTGTGATGATCCTGGAAGATCTGAGCGAAACTCCTGAGAATGCCGCGGCACTGTCGAAGACCGTAGGGGAGAAGATCCTCGCAGCCGTTGGCAGGCCATTTCTGCTCGATGGCCATAACTGCCTCAGCACCTCCAGCATTGGGATTACTGTTTTCGGAAACGAACGAAAAGGCGCACACCAGGTCTTGCAACAGGCAGATATCGCGATGCACCAGGCCAAGGCGGCAGGCCGCAACACGATCTGCTTCTTTGCCATCGCTTTGCAGACTGCCGTCAACGCCCGTGCACAATTGGAAGATGACCTCCGCCAGGCAATCCAGACCAAACAATTCGTGCTCTACTATCAACCTCAGGTAGAACGTGGCCGTTTGATTGGTGCGGAGGCTCTCTTGCGATGGAACCATCCCACGCGTGGCCTTTTGGCCCCGGACGAATTCATTGCTTTGGCAGAGAGCACGGGACTGATTTTGCCATTGGGAGATTGGGTACTGGAAACTGCCTGCCGGCAACTTGCCGCATGGGCCAACCACACAGAGACGGCCGAAGTCTCGGTTGCCGTGAATATCAGCGGCTTGCAGTTGCGCCAACCGGACTTCGTGAAAGCGGTATTGGCGGTGCTTGATCGCACCGGGGCCAATCCGCACAACCTCGATCTGGAACTCACTGAGAGCATGTTGGTGGAAAATGTCGAGGACGTTATCGGCAAGATGACAAAGCTCAAGTCGCACGGCGTGAGGTTTTCCGTAGACGATTTTGGCACTGGCTATTCGTCCCTGGCCTATCTGAAACGCTTTCCTTTGGACCAATTGAAGATCGACCGATCCTTCGTTCGGGATATTCTGGTCGATGCCTGTAGCGGAACCATCGCCCAAACGATCATTTCCCTAAGCCGGGCAATGGGATTATCGGTCATTGCGGAAGGCGTAGAAACCGAAGAACAGCGCGACTTTCTCGCCCGTCTCGGCTGCGACGCCTTTCAGGGCTACCTTTGCAGCCCTCCCTTGCCGTTGGAGAACTTCTTGCTCTTGGCACTCAGGTTTGCAGGAAGCCGCGACCCAAAACATCAATAAGTTCTGTACCTCTGAGCCCTCTAACACTTATTCTTTGTTCTGCCTCCTTTATCTCTCAGAGTTGGCCTGCGTAGATTTCCAGTGCGCGAAGACTCGAAATGACCAGAGTCGTGCCCCGTTGTTCCACCAGTTCGCGGTTCTTGAAGTCGGTTAGGATCCGTGACACCGTTTCGCGTCCTAGGCCGATGTATTGACCGATCTCACCGTGAGTCAGGGGACAGTGGATTCGAGCGCTGCGCTCCTTTCGCTGACCCTCACCGCACCATTCAAGCAATAGCAAGGCCAGCTTTGTCGGCGCGGTCAATTGAAAGCCGAGCAGGCGTAACTGTTCGCACGCCCGATTGTGGTCAAAGCCCATCTGGCATCCTACGTTCTGCCATGCAACCGGATAACTGCAGAGGAAGTCGAGAAAGCTCCGTCGCGGGAACGATGCGATTCTGCAAGGAAACCGCGCTTCCGCCGTGATCTCATAGGGAAGGCCGGAAACCACGGCAGCGAGTCCGAGGATGTCTCCCGGGGCGGCGACTCCGAGGATAAGACGCCGGCCTTCAATTGAGTTCATCGACAGTTTGACTCTGCCATCAAGCAGGAATAACACTCTGTCGGGTCTCTCTCCCTCCTTGAGCAGGACCGTAGTCGCGACTGAGTTTGTAGGGGATCACGCACTCACCGTCTACTACAAGACGATTGAAGGCGTCGTCCTGGAGAGGATGCACTTCAGAACCGATGAACCGACCCTCTTTCTGGCAGAAGCCGGTCGGCCGTGGGCATTCGACGCCTCGGGTCAGGACTTCAAGCTCGCAGCTGAAGCGTTCCGGATTCATCTCGCCCATCTTTTTGATCCGATGATGGCCGTCCATACTTCTAACGTCGAGCCGCTTCCCCATCAGATCACCGCGGTTTATGAGGCGATGTTGACCGTAAACTGCTTCTCAAGTTCAGAGTCTTTCGGCTTGCGTGGGCCGGTCAGCATCCAAAGTCCAACGACCAGTAGCGTCAGCAACGCAAAGAGGCACGCTAGTCCAAGTCCGATCCGCATCAGTATCGACACAGGAATTGCGCCTCCTCACACTCCCACCGGAAACGGCTTGGGGCTCGATTCGTCGGGGTTGGCGTCGGGGTTGCGCCAGCGCTCAAACCGCCCTTGCAGCAGGCTCATCAGACCCGTATACCAGTACCCGATCACAAACAGAATCAGGAACGGCGCGGTGAAGTAGTTGTGGTTCGAGAATGTATAGAGAATCGCTCCGAAGAAGTAGCAGCCCAGCAATAACTCGATCCACGGCGCCAGCACCAGGCGCTTGCGATACTTGGCGGCCTGCGACTTTTCGCCCTTCTTGGCCACGCGGTACTTGGGTGTGCGGACAAAGGGGCTCTTCATGCCCAGCAGAGCCTCCACCACCGCCTTGGTGTTGGTGACGGTGAGGCCAATGCCCAGGGCCATCAGGAACGGCAGATACAGGAAGGTCTTCATCCAGGTCTTGGGGAAGAGTTCGCGCTCGCTCATCAGGTAGAAGACGGCGATGGAAAAAGTGGAGGCGGCGAAGAGCGGGAAATCGATGAGCAGCATCTGGAACCAGCCCTGGTAAAAGCGGCAGATCATGGCCGGAACCAGCGCCGCGGACATCAGCACCATCAGCGGATAGCTCAGGTTCGCGGTGAGGTGATACACCGCCTCCACCTTGATGCGCCGCGGCACATCCGACTTGAACATCAGCGGCAGCACTTTGATGCTGGTCTGGATGAGGCCCTTGGCCCAGCGGGCCTGCTGCGTCTTGAAGGCGGTCATCTCGATCGGGAGCTCTGACGGGCACTCGACTTCCGGCAGGTATTTGAACTTCCAGCCGGCCAACTGCGAGCGGTAACTCAGGTCGGTGTCTTCCGTGAGCGTGTCGTGCTGCCATCCGCCGCCGTCGGTAATGGCCTGGATGCGCCACATGCCGGCGGTGCCGTTGAAGTTGAAGAAGTCGCCGGTGCGGACGCGCGCCCCATGCTCCAGCACAAAGTGGCCGTCCAGCAGGATGGCCTCAATCTGGGTCAGCATGCTGTAGTTGCGGTTCAGGTGCGTCCAGCGCGTCTGCACCATGCCGATCTCCGGCTCGGCAAAGTGGTGGATCACCTTCATGAGCCAGTCCGTGGGCGGTACAAAGTCCGCGTCGAAGATGGCCACGTACTCGCCCTTGGCCACCTTGAGACCGGCATCGAGCGCTCCAGCCTTGTACCCGTGGCGATTCGTACGGTGAATGTAGACGATCGGATGCCCAAGTGCCGCGTAGCGGTCCACGATGCCGGCCGCCACGGCCTGGGTTTCGTCCGTCGAATCGTCCAGCACCTGAATCTCAAGCTTCTCCGCCGGGTACTCCATCGCGCACACCGCTTCAATCAGCCGGTCGATGACGAACTGCTCATTGAAGATGGGCAGTTGCACGGTCACCATCGGCAGTTCGTCGAAGTGCCGGGGCGGGTTGGGATTGTAGTTCTTGCGGTACTTGAAGTAGAGGTAGCACATGGTGTAGCGGTGCACGCCATACAGCGCCAGAACGATCATCACGGCAAAGTACGGCAGCAAGACTGCCGCGTCAAACAGGTTCCAGTGGTAGAGGCCCTTGAAGGTCTGGTCGGTGGTCTGCATCGCCTTGAAGTAGTGGCGCAAGCCGGTTTGCGGGGCGAAGGCAAAAAGCGCGGTGATCCGCATCCCCAGCGTCGCAGTCAGGACGCGGGAGAGGCCGGCAGCGGGATTCACGAAGGTCACAAGCGCGGCGAACAGGGGCGAGCCTCCACGGTCGGATTAACGTTCATTGTATGCGATTGCGGGCTACAGACCCCTTGGGTCCTCGGGAAGAGCCTGCCGCAGGAGAGCCAAGAGTTCGGTTGGCGCCGTGATGCGCACCCCTCGAATCCTCTTTCCGCACCAGGGGCCGAAATGCTTCTTATCGCCGGAGACGAGGTGATCCGCCTGCGACTGGACCGCCGCGGAGAGAACCGGGCGGTCTTTTTCGGGTAATTCCGCGGCTTCCGGAAGGTCCGGCGCATAGTCAAAAGATACGATTCGAACGGATCTCATCAGCGCCCGTAGCCGCTCAATCTGGCTCACCTGATGCAGGTTGCGTTGGACCTCACCCATGACATAGCCCGACGTGATCAGCCGGGCGTCTTTCATCTGCCAGATCAGAGCAATTTCGGCGTCTTGCTTCCAGGCCGCGGAGACCAGTACGTTGGCATCGAGAAACAGAGTCTCCCCCGGTCTTGAGACAAGACTCATTCAGGCCACCGGATGTGATCGATCGAATCCGGATGGATGCCCATCTGCTCGACATCCCTACGCGCTTCAAGGTAGCCCTGCTTCGTAAGAACGTTGTTCAGGAAGAACTCCGCCAGCCGCTCGGGTGTGTAGATTTCCACTTCAACCGGTGTGGTCACAGCGGGCCGCATCAGGATGCCGTCTTCGCGCTCTTCGATCAGCATAGGGCTTCCCTCGTCGAGTTTGTAGCGCTTGCGCGTCTTCGCGGGGATCACGATTGTGCCGCGTTTGCCGATTAGAACTGTCTGCATATCGGATTCTCCGATAATCAGAATAGCAGAATTCCAGATCAAGCTTGATGAATCATTGCTCTGTAACCGCCCGGTGGGTAAGTCAGGTTGAGTTGCTGAGGCCTACAATGGACGAACAAAAGGAGACATAAGCACATGAGCCGCAACTACATCCCGGTGCCGGAGCGAAAGCCTAAACCGCAACCGAACATCTGGTTTGGGGTGGGGATTGGCGCATTTGTGGCTCTCCTGGCTGTCTTGCATGTTACGACCCGATCCTGGAATGACCCGTCGCAGACATTCCATTTGACTGCGGAGGGAAAGATTTCTGAGGCCAGAATTGTGGTGGACCACATCACGGAGAGCAGCTATGGCGCCAGCATCTTCTACCGCGTTGAAGCTCATGTTCAGTACGAACTTGACGGTCAGCTTCAGGATCGTTGGTTGACTGCTTCGGAGATCACAGCTGATCGCCCGCAGTTAGTATTCAGAATTGCAGCTCAGCCGAAGAGCTGCCGGGTCTCCTGGGTTCCGGGCCATCCTGAAAACGCCAAATGCCGCCTGGAGTGATGGTGTCTGAGCACCTCGTCACCGTTTTTCGAAGAGTAACTGACGAGTTGCCGACGATACACCCGGAACTCCGGGAAACAGATCGCCATGCGTATCAACGAGTGCTTTGGGCTGTTAACCGGCAAATGACCTTCCCACCGACCTTGATCGACAAGATTCGGCAGCGTCCCAAGTCCAAGAATCTGGACCTGAGGCGCCTGGATTCGCGTGCGGAGACCTGGGCCACCCGCCGGTGGTACTCTCTCCTCCAAGGAACGGGGCAATGTTGCAAAATGTCTTGGTCACTTCGGGACAGCCCACTCGGCGGCCGAAGGAATAATCTTCCTTTCTATGAGAACAAAATGGCAGTTATCAGCGTTTTTTCTGGGAGCCGTTCTGGTATGTGGACCGGCTCTTGTATGGAGTCAACCCTCCTCCCCGAGCCAGGACAGCGGCGCAAAGCAGGATATGAAGGACGCGGGGCACCAATCGAAAGACGCGGCCAAAGACGCGGGGCACGGCGTGAAACAGGGGACGAAGAAGGCCTACCACAAGACGAAACATGTCACAAAGAAGGCCTGGCATAAGACGAAGGACACGACGACGGGCGCGGTGAATGGGGCCAAGGAAGGCGCAAAGCGGCCGGAGTAATGGCCTCTACATGACCCGGCAGGTGGTCCAGGTCTCAGCGAGTGGCCTTGAGTCCCAACCTCTACCCTCAAGTTCCGTCGAGTCTCCACCTGGACTGACGCAAATCGCCGAAGCGCTCATTGATCTGTTCTGTGCGGAATTCTCGATTCCGGTGGGTGACAGGCCAACCGGCCATACCTACAGAACCCCGTTCGCGCCCGAAACCGAGTTGGAGACGGATTGGCGACAATACACTCCCGACTCTGGATTAGACTATTCTTGCCGGTCAGGGGATGAACTTGCGCTGATCTGTCACGGGAGAATGATTGATGGAAACGGATGGTCCTCACGAGATAGTGGAAGTAAGGTCTGAGGACGCCGAAATGCTATCAGCGATCAACGAAGCACGAAAGTCTCTCAGGCAATTTCTCGAAGCGTTCTTCGCGCCAAAGCCCAATCAAAGGCACTTCCTGTTGAAGGTATGTTTCGAGGAACAAGGGGAAAGGGAGCACATTTGGCTTGCCGACTTGGACCTCTCGTCCACCCCTCCGACAGGTGTGGTCGCAAATGAACCGAGAATTCGAAGCATAGAGTATATGGAACGCGTCCCAATTGACTTCAAGCTCTTGAGCGACTGGATGTATTACGAAGATGACTGCCTCGTCGGAGGCTTCACGACGAGAGTTCTCCGGCAATCTGCTCGCCCAAATTAGCTGTGCTCGCGGCCTTCACACCGACGTTGAGGTCGGTTGACCGGCTATTCGGACAGAACTCGGCAAAATGGGGGTTCCCTCCGGATTGCCGGCCAACCGGACAGAACTCCAGATGAATCGGATATGCGCAAAGGTGGTCTTGCCGGTCAATTGATTTTCAGCGATGCACTCCCAGCCGAAATCATGCGCGCCGGACGAGCCACACAATCAACACGATCACAATGATTGTTCCTACCAAACCCAAACCTAACATCTCGCCTCCTAGCGGACACATGGGGCATCAAGGTTACCCATGCAGACACGATAGGTCTGATTCCGGCTGTCGTCTGATCAAAACCAGCCACGATCACGGATCATCGAAATGGGATCCGTGATCTATGCGCTCTCCACCTTGTTGTGCCTGCAGTACCGGCTAACCGGAAGTTACCGGTTGATCAATCTCCTCACGATGCCCGAAGCGCGGAAGACACTTGCTTGCCCCAGACTGCCGGTGACTGAATCGACTGTGCTGGACAATTGGGGATATGACTGCGCAAGTTGCTCTCGGCAGGGCTACTGGCGTACTGTGTTCTCGCAGTTGGAGAACGCAAAAAATGCCTACATCGACTTCATCTTCTATCGTGGCTGCCGCGGGCGGCAGCTTTCTGTTGGATACGCGGACGCCTGCTGAAATCTTCACTCCCGAAGACCTGAACGAGGAACAGCGGCAGATTGCCGCCACCGCAATCCAGTTTGCCCGCGAGCAGATTCTGCCTCTCGCCGAGGACATTGAAGCCAAGAAGCCGGGTGTGCTGAAAGGCATCCTGCAAAAGGCGGCCGCGCTGGGATTCACCTCCGTCGATATTCCCGAAGAGTACGGCGGCATGGGCATGGACAAGACCACCTCGACCCTGCTGACCGATCACTTGTCGGTGCTGGCCAGTTTCTCCACGGCGTTTGGTGCGCATATCGGCATCGCAACTCTGCCGCTCGTCTGGTACGGCACGGAGGAACAGAAGCACCGCTATCTGCCCAAGTTGGCCACGGCGGAGTGGATCGGCTCCTACGGTCTTTCTGAGGCCAGCTCCGGCTCCGACGCCATGAATGTGCGCTGCCGCGCCACGCTCTCCGAGGACGGAACCCAGTACATCCTGAACGGCGAGAAGATGTGGATCACCAACTGCGGCATCGCCAGTTTGTACACTATTTTCGCAAAGATTGACGGCGAAAAATTCTCCGCCTTCCTCATCGAGCGCGACACGCCGGGCCTCACCGTGGGCGCAGAGGAGCACAAGCTCGGCATTCACGGCTCCTCCACCTGCCCGCTGGTCCTTCAGGATTGCCGCGTGCCGGTGACCAACCTGCTGGGCGAGGCCGGCAAAGGCCACCACATCGCCTTTAACGTGCTCAATGTTGGCCGTTTCAAGCTGGGCGTGGCCTGCATCGGCGGGGCGCGGCTCGCGCTGGTGCACATGATCCGCTATGCCAAGGAGCGCATCGCCTTCGGCAAGCCCATCGCCGAATTCGGCCTCATTCAACGCAAAATCTCCACCTCGGCCACGCGCCTCTACGCGGCCGAGAGCATGGCTTACCGCACCGTGGGCATGATTGACGCGAGCCTGGCGCAACTTACACCGGAGCAGGCCCACGCCCCGCGCGAGATTCAAAAGCGCATTGAGGAGTATGCCGTCGAGTGCTCCATCCTCAAGGTCTACGGCTCCGAGATGCTGAGCATGGTGGCCGACGAGTTGGTGGCTACCATGGGCGGCTACGGCTACGTGGAGGAGTATCCGGCGGAGCGCTTCTATCGCGACGCGCGCATCAACCGCATCTTCGAGGGCACCAACGAAATCAACCGCATGATCATCACCGGCTGGCTGATGAAGCGGGCAATAAGCGGGCAACTACCGTTGCTTGGAGCGATCAAGAAGCTGATGGATGAGGTGATGCAGCCGCCTTCTTTCGACGCGGGCGGGGATGCGGGCGAGTTGCTGGCGCGCGAAGCCGAGGTGCTGGCCGCGGTGAAGAAGATTGCGCTGTTTGCCGCCGGAGTGGCCAGCCAGCGGTTCATGACCGCGCTGCAGGAGCAGCAGGAAGTGATGGCCGACCTGGCCGACATCATCACCCAGGTCTACGCGCTGGAGTCCTCATTGCTGCGTGCGCGCAAGCTGGCAGGGCGCAGTGCGGGCGATGTGGCGGCGGCAATGACTGGTCTGCTGGCCGACGAGACCATGGGACTGGCCGAGTGTGCAGCGCGCAGAGTGCTGGCGGCCTGCGCCGAGGGCGACCTGCTGCGGACGCAACTGGCCCTCCTGCGCAGGCTGGCGCGGTTCACTCCTGCCGATGCCGTAGGGCTGAGCCGGAGCGTTGCGCGCCATTGCATCCACGCAGAGAAGTATCCGTTTTAGCCGCCTGCGGCCATTGCATGGGGCAGACGCTCGCGGGAGGCTCGCACGGGCGAATTGCCGCTGACCTTTTCCGCTATGGGAGAAGTGCCGGGTGCCCCAGGTTCGGGCCCCCACGGACAGGTCTTCGTGCGTGGGGTGGAGGTCTCGATTTTGAGATCTGGGATGATTCCTATTCAAACGCTCGCGAAAAGAGCCGCAAATGAAAATCCTTCACCCTGACCGGCGGAGACTGCCGTCAGGATGAAGGACTTTTGTTGCATGGGTTGCTGCGGGCTGCTGAATACTGGCTTAGCGCTGAACCACCACCGTTAGATTCAGCTCAACGGGGATGTTCTGGTTGTCCAGCGTGGCGGGGCGGAAGTGGAACTTCTGAACGGCCGCGACCACACGCTCATCCAGGTCGCGGTTGAAGGGCTTGGCGATCTGGACGTTCTGGGCGTTGCCCTTCTCATCCACATTCAGGCTGATGCCGACTTCGACCTGTTTGGGCAGGACCGAGTCGTATACATCCTGGGGGATGACGACCGTGGCTTCGTCGAGGAGCTTGGGGGCAGTCACTCCGGTGCTGATGCGGGTGACCTGGGTTGGGGTGTTGGCGTCGTTCGCGGTCGTGCTGGCGAAGGCCGCGGTGGTGGCGAGCGGAGCGAGCAGAATGCTGGCGAGAAGAATACGGCGCATGTATTACCTCCAATGGTCATGAGTGACCATCACCAATTTAACGCAAAACATATACGATTGTCAATGAAATTATTCATAACACATATTTTCAATAACTTAGCGTGAATGGAATGTTAAAATCCTACATAACGGTAAAAATTGTCCCTCCGTCTCAAAAAAAGAGGATGACGCGTTGCGGCTTGTGTTATGCGGTTCGGAAATTCCTTTTGAAGACAGAAAAAGCCCCAGGTCCCGAAGTCGGAACCTGGGGCGGAATCGGAACCTGAGGCGAAAGAGGTTTCTGCGGCTGTTAAGAAAACGGGTTAGTCGGCGAGCGAGATGGCGGGTTTGCCGGCCAGTCTCTGGCTGATGTGCTCGCCCAGGCGATCGGCAAAGCTGCCTGTATCTCCTGGCCCGGTGTTCAGCAGGACCACCGCGGCATAATCTCCTTTGGGATTGAAGAACGCGTAGGAGCTGAAGCCGCCCGTGCCGCCGTTGTGCCAGTAGTCGCCGGAGTCTTCGATATAGAGCCAGGCCAACGCGATGCGCATGCCCGGACCCACGTCGGCGCGCAGTTCATGCTGCTGTACAAGCGCGGCGGAAAGAGTCGCCGCCGGTGAATCGCCTGCGACCTTTTTCAGGCTCTCCGGGTGCAGGTTGGCCTCAATGTAGGTGAGCATGTCAGAGGCGTCGGAGCGGATGGCGCCCGCGCCGGCCAGGGCGTCCAGATCCCACGCATGCGCCGGTTGATGGTCGGCGTCGTGCCCTTGAATAAAGCGTGCCTGTTGCGCCGCGGTGAGCGCGACCGTGGTGTCTTTCAGGCCCAGCGGATCGGCGACCTCTTCCTTCATCAGCGCCGGATAAGAAAGCCTGGCGCGGTTTGCCAGCGCCTGCCCCAGCAGCCCCATGGCCAGGTTGCTGTAGACGAAGCCGGGTTTCGCCGGCTTGGCCACGCCCTGTTTGGCCAGGAAGGCGTAGAGATTGGCCTCGGCGTAGTCGGCGTAAGGATTGCTGGGGTCGGCCGGCTTGAAGTTGTCCGGCATGCGCGGCAGGCCTGAGTGCTGCGTGGCGATATCAAGAAGAGTGACCTCGTCGCCGGCGGGTTTCGCCACGGTCCCGGGCGGCAACAATTCGCGCACCGGCGTATCGAACTTCACCTTGCCCTGCTCCACCATCTGCGAAAGAATCAGGCAGGTGAATGTCTTTGAAATCGAACCGATCTCAAAGATCGAATTCTCCTTCGCGGTCCCATACGTAAACAAATACCGCTTGCCATGCTCCACCACGCCAATGGCGACGCCAGCGCCGGTGGAAGGAGCTAACTGCCCATTTTTGAGCGCCGCGGCAATGTCTTTATCCAGCACCGCCTGCATGTCGGCTGCCGAGACCGGCGGCATGGCGGGATCGTAGGTCGGCGGCGGAACGGGCTTGGCTTCGATCGCCGTGGTTTGCCGGGTAAGATTCAACGGCAACGGCTTTCCCTGGTCCCATGTTCCGGTGAGGGAGTCTCCATCGGCGGAGAGCTTGCCGGCCCAGTGGCCCTGAAATCCAGGCACGTCGAAGGAGAAATCGCTGCCGAAAAAAACGACCTTGTCGCAGCCGATGCCCATGGCGCGCTGGTCGAGGCTGTCCGCAGCGCAGAACTCGTGACCGGTGCTGTCGCTTTTTACGCGAAGCTGGATGCGGAGAGGCTTGCCCACATCGAGCACACCCAGCCAGATGCCGTCGACGGCGGAAGGCTTGGCGGCGGCAACAAAGGTGTCACGCGTAAACTTCAGCGGCTGAGGTGTGCCCTGGTCCCAGGTGCCGTCCAGACCGTCGGCGGTGACGGTGCCTTTCCATGTGCCATGCACGGCGGGAATGGTGAAGGTAAGCGCCTGGCCGTCGAGATGAAAATCCGCGCAGGGAATGCCGATGGCGCCCTGGTCGGTGCTGTCGAGGGTTCCGGTGATCGCTCCGGCGGCATCGACCTTGATGTGCAGCTTGACATGCAGCGGGCCGAGCATGCCCGCGTAGTCGCCGGCTATCGAAGGCTGCTGCGCGTAGGTGGAAAGGGAACATAGCGCAAACACAACAGCAGAGAGCACGCCGGCAATTCTTCCGGCCAAGCGAGGGGTTGCCGCGAATTGCAGGTTGAGAAGACGCATGAGGAGGTTTCGCTTTCTGGCTGCCATGCCGGTGAGATGTTCAACGGAGCGTAAGACCTGCCTGTTGTGCCCTGGCTAATAGAGAAACGCCCAGCCCACGGGATTCTTCAGGAACCTGCACAGCAACTGCCTCGTATCTCTGTGCAGCAGTGCCTCGCCGATGTTGTGTTCTTGAGGCCTTACAGCGGTTTCGATTCCGCCCTTTACAGAAACCTGGAAGCCAAGTGGCGTTTTTCTCAAGAAAATGCCACCTGGTATGAACTTCAGACGTCAACATGTGAATCGAAACCGCTCTAGACCTTTGAGTGAATTATGCAGCCGGACGGCACAAGTGAACAAGGTTAACTTGAAAACCGATGGGCGCGGGGATACACTTCCGCTGACCATACCTCGTTGAAATCGACCGCGTACAACCCGCAACTCCAGAGAGGAAACCGCATCGCATGAAGACCTTCTTACGCGTCTTATTGTGCCTTTTACCGCTTGTTTCAGCCGCAGCGGCGCAAGACAACAAGTCTGCTGGTCTGCCGCCCTTGATCGACCGGGAACTGATCTTTGGCAACCCTGAGATTGCGGCGGCGCAGATTTCTCCCAATGGCCAGTACATCGCGTTTCTGAAGCCATGGAAGGATACGCGCAACATTTACGTCAAGGCGGTTGCAGAGCCCTTCAGCGCGGCGCGGCTCCTGACCACCGAGAGCAAGCGGCCGGTGGCGGGATTTTTCTGGACGCATGACAGCAAGAACATCCTCTACGTGAAAGATCACGATGGAGACGAGAACTTCAACGTGTACGCAGTCGATCCCGCGGCCAAACCTGCCGCGGGCGGGGATGCTCCGGCCTCGCGCGACTTGACCGGTCTGAAAGGCGTGCGCGTCATTCCCTTCGATCTGCCGAAAAGCGATCCGGACATCCTCTACATCGGTCTCAATGATCGCGACAAGGCCTGGCATGATTTGTACAAGCTGAAGATCTCCACCGGCGAAAAGACGCTGGTGCGCAAGAACACCGATCGCGTGACCGGATGGGAGTTTGATCTGAAAGGTCAGTTGCGGCTGGCGACGCGTAACGCGGAAAACGGCGACACCGAAATCCTGCGCGTGGATGCCGACAAACTCACCCCTGTTTACTCCTGCACCGTGTTTGAAACGTGCGCTCCGCTGCACTTCCACACCGATGGCAGTCACGTGTACATGGAGACCAACAAGGGCACCGACCTGATTTCTCTGGTGCTGCTCGATCCCGCAACGGGCAAGACGGATCTGGTCGAGTCCGATCCGCTGGGCCAGGTGGACTTTGGCGGGGCTGCGTTCTCCGAGGCCACCGATCAGTTGGTAGAGACCTGGTATATCCACGACCGCGCCAAGACGTACTTCAAAGACAAAGCCTACGGCGCAGACAACCACTGGCTCGAGGAGCACTACAAGGGCAAAGAGATCAGCGTAGTTTCTCGCACTGAGGACGAGCGGTACTGGCTGTTCTCGGCGGCAAGCGACACCGAGCCCGGCCAGACGGTGCTTTTCGATCGCAAGACCCGCGCCCTCACGCCGCAATACACCATTCGCGAAAAGTTGCCCCGGCAGGACCTTGCCGAGATGAAGTCCATCACCTACAAGTCTTCTGATGGGCTGGAGATTCCCGCCTATCTCACGCTGCCCAAGGGAGTGCCCGCCAAAAACCTGCCTACGCTCCTCATTCCGCACGGCGGCCCGTGGGCGCGCGACACGTGGGGTTACAACACGCTGGCGCAGTTCTTTGCCAATCGCGGCTATGCCGTGCTGATGCCAAACTTCCGCGGATCCACCGGGTATGGGCGCAAGTTTCTTGACGCCGGCAACCTGCAATGGGGACGCACCATGCAGGACGACCTGACCTGGGGCGTGAAGTACCTGGTGTCCGAAGGCATTGCCGATCCCAAGCGCGTGGGTATGCTGGGCATCTCGTATGGAGGCTACGCCACGCTGGCCGGGGTCGCGTTCACGCCCGACCTGTATGTTGCGGCAGTGGACATCTGCGGTCCGTCCAACCTGATCACGCTGATGGAATCGATTCCTCCCTACTGGGAGGCGGCGCGCAAAACCTTTGCGGTGCGCATGGGCGATGTAAGCACGGCGGATGGCAAGGCGCTGCTGGCGGAGCGCTCGCCGATCCACTCAGTCGACAAGATCAAGACGCCGCTCCTCGTCGCGCAGGGCGCAAACGATCCGCGCGTCAACCGGCGCGAGGCCGAGCAGATTGTGATTGCGCTGCGCGATCGCGGCTTCCCGGTGGAGTACATTCTTGCGCCGGATGAAGGCCACGGCTACGCAAGGCCCATCAACAACCTGGCGCTGTTCATGGCGTCGGAGAAGTTTCTCGCCGAGCACCTGGGCGGACGATTCCAGGATGGCGGTTCGGCGGAGTCCGTGGCCCGGCTCAAGGAGATTTCAGTCGATCCAAAAACAGTGGTGCTCGCGAAGATCGTCGACGCCGCGGCCGTGGGACTGCCCAAGCCGGCAGTCGATCTGCAGGTAGCCACGTACAAATACGACGTGAAGGTTGCCCTCGGCGCCCAGACCATGAACCTGAAGGTCTCCACCGTAATCGCCGACGGAGGATCGTCCTGGACGGCAACCGACACCATGGAAACTCCGCAGGGGAACGCGGTCGATGTTGCCACAATCGAGAAGTCGAGCCTGATTCTGCAAAGCCGCAAGGTGACGCAGGGGCCGGTCGCGATCGACGTGGACTTCAGCGGCGACAAGGCCGCGGGCAAGATCGCCATGAACGGCCAGGACCATGCGATTGCCGCGGACCTGGGCGGCCCCATCTGGGGCGATGGAGCCGGCGGCGACCAGGTGATTGCCACGCTGCCCCTGGCCGTGGGCTACACCACCGCCTTCCGCAACTTCGATATCCAGTCGCAAAAGGTGAAGCTGCAACAGCTCAGCGTGCCAGCCGAGGAATCGGTAACCGTAGCGGCAGGGACATTCGACACCTTCCGCGTGGAGATTGTTGCCGCGGACGGAGGCGGCGACAAGAAGACGCTGTGGGTGGCGAAAGACTCGCGCAAGGTGGTGAAGGCCAGCGCGGTGGTTGCTGCCATGGGCGGCGCCGTGCTGACCCAGGAGCTGCTGCCATAGCTAGGGTTCGTTTCACGCGACGGAGGCGGACCACGCGTCTCCGTCGCCTGAAATTGGTGGGCTGGGCCGCGGGCTCTCCGGTATAGTCCTTCCATGAGATTTAGGAGATTCTTCCCCTGTTGTTCCGGCCTGGCCGGATCATTTTCCTTGGCTGCGTCTGTGTTCTCCGCGATGCTCACCGTGGCCGCCGCACCATCCATCGCGGCGCAGACAATGGACATGAAGGACATGGCGGACACCACGCCGGTTCCTCCGCCCGAGCAACTCCCCGTTCCCATCCGCATGACCGGAATCGGCAACAGCCACATCGCCATCAAAGCGAGCCCTGAGGCGCAGGCGTGGTTTGATCAGGGCCTCATCCTTTATCACGACTTCTGGGATTACGAGTCGGCCAAGGCATTTGAGCAGGCCATCCGCGTGGATGCGCAGTGCGCGATGTGCTGGTGGGGGCTCGCGGAGGCTGAGCAATTCCGCGGCGGCGAACAGTCTTACTACGGCAAGAAAGCGCTGGCCGAGGCGGTGCGGCTGAAAGATCACGGCAGCGCCACCGACAAGATGTACATCGAAGCGGCCGCGGCGGCGGCGGATGAAAAGAACGGCGGCAAACAGCAGCAGATCGCCCTGCTCCGCAAACTGGTAAAGAAAGAACCCAAGGACCTTGAAGCGCGCATATTTCTTGCCGGCGCGGTGGGCGATGGATTCGACGATGAGGGCGAGCCCAAGCCAGGCCAGAAGGAACGCATCGCGATTCTGGAGAGCGTGTTGCGCGACGCGCCCGATGACTCAGCCGCAAACCACTATTGGATTCATGCCATGGAGCCGGGCAATCATCCTGAGGCGGCGTTGAAGAGCGCCGCGTTGCTGGCCAGCCTTGCGCCCACGTCGGGCCACATGGTGCACATGCCGGGTCACATCTTCTATCGCGTGGGCAACTACCCTGAGGCCGAGCACTGGTTCGCCGCATCGATGGAAGCTGACGAGAGCTACATGCGCACCCAGCACGTTGCGCCGGACGACGACTGGAACTACGTGCACAACATGATGTACGCCATTGCCAACCTGATGGAACAGGGCAAGCTCGAGCAGGCCAGTGCGCTCTCAGACCATTTGTCCGCCGCGCGCGGAAAGCTCTCGGCCACGCTCTACATCTGGTCGGCGCGCGACCAGATGGCGCGCATCGGCCAGCGGCTGCCCGTGGCCCTGCGCGTGGGCGATTGGGGTGAGGTGCTGGCCATGCTCGGCCAGGTAAATTTGGCGGAAACCGACAAAACGTCGAACCTGCGTTTTCTGGCCACGGAACTGGGCGCGTATGCAACGGGAATGAAGGCCCTCGAATCCAATGATCCTGTGGCTGCGCAGGCCGCATCCGACAAGATGGACGCGGGCTTGTGGCGGCTCGAGCCGGGCGAAGACCAGGGCGCCAAAGACAAAAAGAAAGACGAAGCCGGGAAAGGCGACAAGAAAAAGGACGAGCCGCCCATGGCGAAGATTCTCCCCGACGCGGAGCCCGAGCCGCTGGTGAAGTGCTTCAGAATCCAGTCGCTTGAACTGCGGGCCGGGTTGTTGGTGGGCAAAGGCAAGCTCGACGCGGCGAAGAAGCTCTACGACAAGGCCTCAAAGGACGAGGGCGAACTCGGCTACCACGAGCCGCCGTTTTACATTCGTCCTGTTGGCGAAACCGAGGCTGCCGCACTGATCACGGCAAAGGATTACGCTGGCGCAAAGGCCGCGTACGAAGCGGCGCTCAAGCAGCGGCCGAACTCGGGCTTTGGCCTCTATGGCCTGGCGCGGGTAAAGGAGGTCTCCGGCGACACGGCCGGCGCGCGTGAAGGCTACCAAGCCTTCCTGAAGGCCTGGCCGGCGGCAGATGCGTCTTTGCCCGAGGTCGCTCACGCGCACAAAGTCCTCGACGAGACCAGCAAGAGCAGCTTCTAGCTTTTAGCTGCTAGCTTCGGCCTGGCTGGAACAGGCCGTCAGCGGTGAGTGGTGTCCGCCGCCAATTTGCGCCTGTCTTCCCACGCAATCGGCGGCGCGGAGTTGACTCAGGCCAGCGCCGGTTCCATCACTGCGGCGGTCCGCGTCACGGAGATCACGCTGATGTCGTCCTCCTGGCCGAACTCCTGTGCGGCGTCGGCAACCGCCGTTGCGGAGAGGGTGGAATGCAGCAGTTCGTGCACCCGCTCGAAGCCGAAGAGCTGGCCGCTCTCGTCCATCGCTTCCACCACGCCGTCTGACAGCAGCACCAGCTTGTCCCGGTCCCTGAGCTTGAAGCGCATCACTGAAAACTCGGTCTGCGCCATCATCCCCAGCGGTAGAGCCCCGTCCATGGGCAGGGATTCTCCGTTGAGATAAGGCGGCATGTGGCCGGCGTTGGCCAGCGTGGCCGCGCCGTCGGCGCCGATGCGCAGCGCCAGGCAGGTGGCCTGCGCGTTGCTGCGCCCAACCAGGCGATCGTTCAGCTGGCCCAGCACGAAGCGCGGATCGGTGTTGAAGCCGGCGGCGGTGCGGATGGCCCCCACCAGCAGCGCCACCAGCATGCCGGCCTGGAGCCCTTTGCCGGTCACGTCGCCGGCAACAATCAGCAGGCTCCCGTCCGTGGGGTGGGGAATCACCTGGAAGAAGTCGCCGCCCACCTCGCGGGCCGGGCGGTATTCGCTCTCGATGATGAGGCCGGGGATGGTGGTGCGCGCCTCGGGCAGAATCATCTGCTGCACTTCCTGCGCCTGCTTCACGTCGAGCGCCATCTGGCGCTGGCTACGGATCGACTTGAGCAGCCGTCGCACCAGCAGGACAACGACCACCACGGCCAGCAGCAGGTTGGCGATCTGATTCAGCCGGATGCTGAAGCCGAAGATCTCCCAGCGGATGGTCAGATGGAGAAGAACGAATTCCAAAGAGAAGTTGGCGACGCCCCAAAGCAGGACAGCGGGCAGCACCAGCCAGCCTTCAAGGCCATGGCGGCGAATGCCCTGTAAGACAGTCCACAACTGGAGCGCGAGAAAGAGCAGGCGGAAGACGATGGTGGCTGTGAGAAACGGTGTGGCGACGCGATGCGGAACAAGCCCCGCGACCATCTCCTGGCCGAAGAAGATGGCGATGGCGTAGAGCACGCCCAGGATCGCCGCCGCATATGGAGTCCATGCGGGGCGCTGGCGGCCAAACCATACCCACCACACGATGGACCAACCGACAAAGATGAGAGGCGGCAGGACGGCTTCAGTGATCACCTGGGTGGTCAGGATGCTGATGTCCTGCGACCAGGAGCCAAAGACAGAAAAGGCGTAACTGACTGTTTCCAGCAGGAAGAGTACGCCCATCCAGACATACACTCTGTCGGAGCGGTCAAAGAGAATCATGGTGAAGGCCAGCAGAGTCATCGCGGAGAACAAAACCGCCAGGGCCGCGGTAGATGCATAGGAGCGGATGAGCTCGATCCAGCTCATCTGGTGCTGCGATGCGACCGTGCCGGCGTGGCCCAGCACCGGGGCATTGTGGAATCCGCCCACATCGGCCGCTTCATTGAGAGTGGAGGGAAGCATGAAAACGCGGAAGGCGAGAACCTGGGTGGCGGGGCCGCCATTGCTCTGCGCACCGTGATCTTTCGGCGCCGGCAGCGGGAACATCATGGGCTGGGTGTAGTAGGCGGTCGGTATTTTTCCTTGCTCGAAATCCCCGAAGTGGCCCACCAGCTCTCCGTCGGCGAAGACCTGGTAGACGTCGTCGATGTCCGCGGGACCGGCCAAGGCGAGCTCCTGGCCGGGCAGCGCCTCCACATGAACGCGGATACGGTACCACGCGTAGCCCCAGTAGCCCTTGTGGCCCTTGACCGTCCAGCCGGGGACGAAGCCGGTAGACCCGGTGAGCGGGTCCACGGAGCCGGCCGCGGGAGTCAGGTCGACGTTCTCCCATGCCGAGTCGTCAAAGCCGGGCTCGGCCCACAGCGACTGGCCGGTCTTTGCATCCACCGGCGAATCTCCAATGGTGAATTTCCATGGCCCGTAAAGCGGGACGGAAGATTGGCCCAGGTCGACTTGGGCCGTTTTTTGCGCAGGGCCAGGTGCATGCTGAGGCTGGGCGGAAGCAAGAAGAGCGAGAGAGACGATTGTCAGGGGGACGAGAGTCGAGCGGAAACTTCGCGACACAGCGCAACTCCTTTTGCGAGAAGACCTATCTCAAGGAATATACCCACTAAGCGCCGGGAACACGAAGAAATTCCTCCACACCTGCGCTGCGGCGGGCGCTCGCGGGTGGCGCGCACGGGTGCAGTGCATCTCGCCACAGGAAAAAGTGCGAAGAATGGAGGAATCGCTCCATTCCCCGGCGGCCTTGATTCTGTCCGCCGGGGAATTTGGATTGGTGGATCTGAGCCTGGCTATGCGCCTACGGGCTGTTTTGCGTGGGCAACGGCCTCGATCACGGCCCTGCTGAAGGCTGGGATGTCGTCGGGCTTGCGGCTGGTGACGAACTGGCCGTCCGTGACCACTTCCTTATCCACCCAATGCGCACCGGCATTTTTCAAGTCGGTCTTGATGGATGGCCATGAGGTGACGGTCTTGCCTTTCAACGCGCCCGTCTCGATCAGGGTGGAGGCTCCATGGCAGATGGCGCCGATAGGCTTTCCCGCGGCGACAAAATGGCGGACAAAGTCGACTGCCTTGGGAATCATGCGCAGTTTGTCGGGATTCATCACGCCGCCGGGCAACAACAGGGCATCGTATTGCTCGGCGTTGGCCGTGTCGAGGGTCTTATTGACCTGCACCGACAGGCCCCAGTCCGTATGGTTCCATCCCTTGATGTCGCCGGCGTGCGGTGAGACCACTTCGGTGCGTGCACCTGCGGCTTCCAACGCCTTCCGCGGCTCAATCAGTTCAGACTGCTCGAAGCCGTCGGTGGCAAGAATTGCGATCGTTTTTCCATTCAAGTTTGAAGACATTTTTAACCCTCCGTGGGTTTGCTGGTACGCACGGTAGGATGCGCCCGCGGGGGTGGGGTTGTTCGAATCGGCAGAAGGGGCGCCGGCGGTCGCCGCAGTGCCTCCCGTCGGCCTGCGGGGTCAGACATTCATGGCCGCGCGGGGAACAGGGCAATTGCATGAAGGATCCGTCTCGACAGCGCTCGTTCACTCCCTCCCTTAGCCTCTCATTCCGGCGTGGCCATTCGCGAAGCCTCCCGGTCAGCCGCAGCTTTCCAAGAATATCTTCTCCTCGTTTTGCCGATCATTTCCTCCATCCGGCGCACAATAGAGATAGATCAGGCAGGAAACCACCCCGGCAAGACGCGCATTTTCCCCGGAAATCCAGACCGCCGCCACGAAAAATGACGCCCCTTTTTTGGCTTTGTCGCCTATTCAACTGAAAACAAATATGTTACATCCAAGCTCACCCTTCTTGCCTCATCAATCTAAAGAAGTTACGCGTCTATGATTTTCGGGAAATTTCAAGTCTAAAGGACTTATATCCCCCAAACTGCGTCAATGGAGCTCGGAAGAAACCACCGGTTTACGAAGCGTGAAGATGAGAAAGGTGAATTCCAGGTTATAGGGGTCCCATCGTACTGGCCGCTCTGCGCAATCCAGGTCAATGGGAGAGGTTGGCTCAAATCCGCATTCCAGCGCCAGAGAAAGCATTCCCTCAGCTTCCTGCCTGGAAAAAATCTTGATCGGAGTTCCATGGGCAACTTGATTCATTGTGTCGATGGGCTCAGGGTAGTAGTCCGTCGAAGTAATCAATATTCCGCCGGGCTTAAGCAGGCGAAACATCTCCTGAAAGTACGGCTCTAAAGGAACACCGTGTTCAATGACGCTCAAACAGGTGATCGCGTCGAAAGAAGAATTCGGGAACGCGGCGTGGGTAATATCTCCCGGCAAATACTGGATTGGCCCACGCCTGGCCGGCCCCGTAAAGGAGAGGTTGATTCCATACAAGTGCTCGTATCCATAGACGAACAACGCAGGAAGCACATTGCTGTAGAATTCCGCGCCGGCGTCCAGGACGACTGCCGATCTCGGGTAGGCGCTGACGATCGCATGCACCGCGGCGAGGTGGTCCCAATTTTTTTCTGCGGCGCGGTGTAGAGGCAATCCAAGCTCTTTGCCTTTTCGCAATGCTTCTTCCCATTCGGCCTTACTTTGGAGGACTCCGTTTGGCAGCGGAGTATTCGCAGAATTCGAGAGGCTGCTCGCTCCGTACTTCGATTTCAGATACAGACGATAGATCGGTCTAGATTGAAGAATCAGGCTCTTGACGCGTCGAAAGAATCTTCTTGAAGCTGGCAACTTGGCCGTCTGTGCTTGCGGCGATGACGATTTCTGCATGAATTCAACCATATTCTCGTATCCGATGACCGCGCAAATGAGGTTCCGTTGGTGGTCGCAAAGGGTTCGCTGTTGTCCTGGCTGTGGACGGACGCAATCCACAAATGGCCATATTGCTTATGAGAGCGCGCGCAGGCTGCGGCGGAGTTTTTCCGGGCCGCCGTCTGGAATCAGCCGATCGATCTCGTCGTGGGTCTTCTGCCAGGCGGGCAACGCGCGAGCCAGGAGGGTGCGGCCCTTGGCTGTCAGCTTCACCACACGGCTGCGCCGGTCACACAAATCGGGCGCCACTTTGACCAGCCCGCGGCGTTCCAGCGGCTTCAATGCCGCGGTCAGCGTAGTCCGGTCCATGGCCAGCAGGGCGGCCACCGGCCCCATCGGCGGCGGAGCCGGCCGATTGAGCGACATCAACAGCGAGAATTGCCCGTTGGTCAGCTCGAAGGGCCGCAGCGCCTCGTCGAATCTCCGCCCCAGCGCGCGCGCCGCCCGCTGCACATGGAGGCACAGGCAGCAGTCTCGCACCAGCAGCGTGGTTTCGTACGGCAGCAAATTCTTGCTTGACACACCGGCAGATTAGTTGATATCAACATATTCGTCAAGCGTCGTTCTTCTTGCGTTCTTCCCCGTTTCGTCCGTCCAGCTTTTACCGCGGGCAACCATTCAGCCCGCACGGAGGTCCGCTGTGTCATTCCTTCGCGACTTCAAAATCGCTATCCGTTCCCTTGGTCGCGTGCGCGCCCTCTGGGTCACGGTTGCTCTCACCCTGGCTCTCGGCATCGGCGCCAACGCGGCCATCTTCAGCGTGGTGCGCGCCGTGCTCCTGCGGCCTCTCGTCAATCGAGATGAAGACCGGCTGCTTTATATCCGGCAGAGCGCGCCGGGGATTGGCGAGACCAATGCCGCCTTTTCCGTTCCGGAGATTGCGGACATCGGCAGCGGGCTCAAGTCCATCAAGGAGCTGGGCACGTTTTCAGAGATCGGCTTTACGATTGTGGGGCTGGGCACGCCGCGCGAGATTCCCGCGGGGGTGGTGGATGGAAACTACTTCGAGGTAATGGGATTGAAGCCGGTGCTGGGGCGGTTGCTCGGCCCGGGCGACGATGGGCCGAATGCGCCGGGGGCGGTGGTGCTTACCTATCACTTCTGGAGAACGCAACTGCACTCCGATCCCAGCGTGTTGGGAAAGACAGTTCGTCTTGAGAGCTGCTGCGGCGCGCGTTCCGCAAATGTGGTGGGGGTTCTGGAGCCATCGGTGCCGTATCCGGTGGCAACGGAGATTATTGCCAACGTGGTGACGAGCCCGCATCACCTTTCCGCGACAATGGTGACGGGGCGCGAGCATCGCATGACGGAAGTGTTCGCGCGCCTCGCTCCGGGCGCGACGTTGGAGAGCGCGACGGCGGAGCTGCGCACAGTTTACGCCGCGATGGTTGCGGCGCATCCGGAGGTCTACAAGCCTGAAGATCATTTCCAGATCGGCGTGACGCGCATGCACAACCAGATCAACGCGCGCGCCAGCACGATTTTGTGGATTCTGTTTGCGGCATCGGGACTGCTGTTTGTGATTGCGAGCTCAAATGTGGCGAACCTGGTGCTGGCGCGGACGGTGCGGCGTGAACCGGAGTTGGCAGTGCGGTCGGCGCTGGGCGCGAGCACGGCAGTCTTGCGGCGTTCGCTGCTCGCCGAGAGCCTGGTGCTGTGCGGCAGTGGCGCGATTGCAGCGGTGATTCTTGCGGTGCCGATGGTGAGAGTGCTGGGGAAATATGCTTCACGCTTCTCGGTGCGCGCGAACGATTTGACGCTCGACTTCAGCCTGGTGTGGTTTGGGATTGGGCTGGCGCTGGTGGCGGCGGTGTTTCTGGCATTGATTCCGCGGCTGCCTTCAGCGAATGGGCCGCAGGGCGGGCTTACCGGGCGCGGCGCGCGCGTGGCGGGCGGAAGCAGCCGGCGCTTGCGAGTGTTTGCGGTGACGCAGATTGCCGCTTCTTTTATATTGCTGGCGGGTGCGTGCGTGCTGATGCAAACGCTCTTCACGCTGGAGCAGACGCGGCCGCCGTTCGACTCGGCAAATGTGCTGGCAGTGAACTTGCCGGTGATGAACTACGGGAAGACGCCGCAGCAGGTGCAGGAGTTTTATCGTGAGGTGGAACGCCGGATTGCTGCGCTGCCGGGAGTGGAGCACGTGTCGGGAGGCTTCAGCGTACCATGGCGCGACGAGCGGGAGTTGAACATCAACTTCACGTTTGCAGCGCTCGGGGCGCATCGTGCGGACGGGCAGGATTACCGCGCCAACTTCCGCGCGGTGTCGCCGGGATTCTTCGATACATTTGGCGTGCCGATTCAGACGGGGCGCGATTTTAATGACGGCGACAAGGATGGCTCGGAGCGCGTCGTCATCATCAGCCAGAGCCTCGCGAATCTACTTTATCCGGGCCAGAACGCGCTGAACCGCAAGCTGTGGTGGACGGACGGGGTGATGAAGTTCATCGGTATCAGCACGGAGCCCCGCAGGATTATTGCGGTGGTGCCTGATTTCGATGATGAGAACATGATTCCGTCGCCGGCGATGACAATCTATCAGCCGGTCAACCAGGAAGGATGGCAATCCCGCGTGTTTGTGCGCGCGCACCAGGACCCTTATGCATTGGTCCCGGCCATTGCGCAGACCATTCATGCCATGTCCGCCGACCAGCCAGTGGAGAAGGCGACTACGCTGGGTGACGTTCGCGCCGAGGTGCTGACGCCGGACAAGCTGAACGCCATCGTCTTTGGCGGATTTGCCGCCGTCGCCCTGCTCATCTCCATCGTCGGCGTGGCCGGCGTGCTTGCCTTCTCGGTCAGCAGCCGCACCCGCGAGTTCGGCGTACGCATCGCTCTCGGCGCGCTGCCCAGCAACATTCTGGCCATCGTGCTGCGCGAAGGCCTGGCCATGGCCGGCCTCGGCGTGGGCGCGGGCGCGGTGGCGGCCTTTGCGCTTTCACGCGGCCTCGGCAAATACGTAGCGGAGATTCATCCGCCGGGCGCGCTCGTATATCTCGCCTCGGCGGCGGTCATTTTAGGCGCTGCCATCCTTGCATCGGCAGTACCCGCCGCCCGCGCGGCGCGCGTTGACGCGGTCGAGGCGTTGCGGGCGGAGTAGAAATTTGAGAACAGAAATCTTGGGCGCGTGGCGCTTGTGTGTTAGTCTCCTACCGTTATTCCCAAATTCCAGGAGGAGATATGGTTCAGGTAGTGATGACTTTCAAAACGATCGATCCAGCGACCGGCAATCCGAACGGCGGGACACTCGACGTGGAGTTTGCGATGGAGCCGACCGGCTCCGGGGTCAAGCCCAACTCCATTACCAGATTCAAGCTCACGCCCAAAGCGGTTCCATCAGCGCCGAGTTCCGCCGAGTTCTGGCTTACATGGGGTGACGCAGCCGAGCTTGAAGAAACAGTCAATAGCATTCTAAGCATCAATCCAGTGCCGTAAGCACTGTAACGCGGCCCTTTTTCAGGGCCGCCCCCAATGATTGAGTGGAGGCGTTGCGGGCGGAGTAGTGCGATACAATTCGGAAAAATCGGGCTGCAAAAGGAGTATCCCATTCCAACCCCCAGCCTTCCGATTGGCGGCGCCCCTACCCGCCGCATCGCGTCCATCGACATTGTGCGCGGCCTGGCCATGGTCGTCATGGCCATCGACCATACGCGCGACTTCATCTCGAATATTCCTTTTGAACCGGAAGACATCCACCACACCTGGGCGTTCTATTTCTTCGTCCGCTGGATCACGCATTTCTGCGCGCCGGCCTTCTTTCTGCTCGCCGGCGTGGGCGCGTATTTCTACGGCCGTAGGCATTCGCCCGGCGAGTTACAGAAATTCCTGGTCACGCGCGGCCTGTGGCTGGTGGTGCTCGAGTTCACCGTGATCGGCTTCGCGTGGACATTCCATCCCGGCTGGGGCATGTTTGGCGTCATCTGCTGCCTAGGGCTGTCCATGATTTTGCTGGCGGCATTTGTGCGCCTGCCGCGCTGGATGGTCATGGCTGTCGCGTTGATTGTGATCGCGGCGCATGACTTATTTGACGGCCTCAAGCCCGCGGATTTTCATGGAGCACAGTGGCTGCTGGTGATGCTGCATAGCCGCGGTGGCGCGCATCTTGGCAGCTACACTTTGTTTGTTCTCTTTCCGCTGATCCCGTGGTGCGCGGTCACGCTGCTCGGCTTCAGCATGGGCGGCGTGTTTGAAAAGAATTCGGCCTCCGCGCGGCGCATACTGCTCTACGCAGGCGCGGCCTCGCTGCTTCTCTTCGGCCTTCTGCGCGTGACGAATCTTTACGGCAATCCAACTGCGGCTATTGCCCATTCCACGCCAGGCGAATGGCACGTGATGCCGACCGTGTCGCAGACCGCGATTCTCTTTCTCGATGTGGAGAAATATCCGCCGTCCCTTCAATATCTGCTGATGACTTTGGGCGGGATCTTCATTTTGCTGGCTGTCGCCGACGCAAAACTCTGGGGCGGAGTCGCGCGGATTCTCGAGATTTATGGCAGGGTTCCGCTGTTTTTCTATATTCTGCATCTTTTCGCGATTCATTTGGCGGCGGGGCTGCTTGGCTACCTTACGCACCAGCCGGTGAGTTGGCTCTTCCACGGCGGCTTCTTCCTCAACTATGCGCCTGATGGCCAGCCTTATGGACATGGGCTGGCGGTGGTGTGCGGGATGTGGTTTGGGATTGTCGTGCTGCTTTACTTCCCCTGTGCGTGGTTTGCGAGGGTCAAGAAGGAGCATCCGGATTCGCTGTTGCGGTTCTTGTGAGCGTTCTTCGATTGTTGGCATGTCCTCGATTTAGAAGCAGGAAATGACATATGGCCATTGAGTTTCTATCGACGAAGGATCAGGACATCGTGCTTCGATGTATGAAGTCGACGGCTTCGTTCATCGACGATTGCGAGAAGCACACTCGACTCGGAATCGAGGGCGACGAGTTGGAACGGCTTATCAAACAATGGCCAGATATCGACGACCGCGATCAAACCGGCAGCGGATTCCTGGCGATCAACAATTGCATGAATGAAGTTTGTCATGGGTTTCGGATTGCTGTCTCAGAATGGGGCGACTGGTTTGACAGGCCAATGGAAGAAGTCCAGACCGCATACGGAAGGTGGCTTGCGCTCACTGGAACATCTGGGGGAATACTCTAGAAGCTTTCTTTTCGATCCGTTTGCATCGCGAAAAGCATCCCTCAGGGGCTAAACCCCATCTCTCTCATTTTGATGAGCTTATGGCACGACTGAAGTCGTGCCCCTTTGCACACATCGTTCAAGGCTGGGTTTTGAGCAAGCGTCGAAGTCGTGCCCCTTTGCACACATCGTTCAAGGCTGGGTTTTGAGCAAGCTTCGAAGTCGTGCCCCTTTGCACAGCTTCGTCAAACTGGAGTTTTTCAGTAAGCCGTAAGGCACAGAATTCCTAGGGGGTGGGACTGACCAGCTTGCAGGGAAAGGCCCGGATTAGTGGGAACCAGGGAGAAGGGTGTGGGGCTGAAGCCCCATCTCTCTCTCATTTTGATGAGCTTATGGCACGACTGAAGTCGTGCCCCTTTGCACATATCGTTCAAGGCTGGGTTTTGAGCAAGCTTCGAAGTCGTGCCCCTTTGCACATATCGTTCAAGGCTGGGTTTTGAGCAAGCTTCGAAGTCGTGCCCCTTTGTACATATCGTTCAAGGTTGGGTTTTGAGCAAGCTTCGAAGTCGTGCCCCTTTATACAGCTTCGTCAAGCTGGAGTTTTTCCGCAGGGTGCAGATGCAAATCGGCCCGCTTCTTGGGGAGAAGCGGGCCGATTCGTTTGGAGTTCGTGACGTGAGTTATGCCTTGGCGGTGGTTAGGGCGCCGAGGTCGGCTGCCAGCTTTTCCGTCGAGAAGGCTTCGACGATGTCGCCTTCCTTCAGATCGCTATAGCCGCCCAGGCCGATGCCGCACTCCATGCCGTTGGTCACTTCCTTGGCGTCGTCCTTGAAGCGCTTGAGCGAGCCGATCTTGCCCTTGAAGACCTGCTCTTCGCCACGCATCACCTTGACCTCCGCGTCGCGGCGGATCACGCCATCCAGAACCCTGCAGCCGGCGATGGTGCCGACCTTGGGGATCTTGAAGACGTTGATGACTTCCGCCTTGCCGACGTAGTTCTCCTTGAAGGTTGGGTCCAGCAGGCCCAGCATGGCCAGTCGAATCTCATCCTGCAAATCGTAGATGATGGAGTGCAGGCGGATTTGAATGCCTTCCTGCTGCGCAAGCTCGGCTGCCTTGCGCTCGGGGCGCACGTTGAAGCCGATGATGATGGTGTTGGAAGCGGTGGCGAGCAGCACGTCGCTCTCGGTAATGGAACCCACACCGGAGTGGATAACCTTGATGCGCACCTTCTCCGTGGACATGCGGACCAGCGAGTCGGCCAGGACCTCGACGGAACCGGTGACGTCGCCCTTGATGATCAGCGGCAGATCCTTCACGCCGGCGGTGCGAATCTGTTCCGCCAAGCCTTCCAGGGACACGCGCGAACTTTTAGCCAACTGCGCCTCGCGCTCCTTCATCTTGCGGTACTGCGCAATGCCCTTGGCCTTGTCGCGATCCGCCACCACCAGGAAGGTGTCGCCGGAGTCGGGCATGGCTTCCAGGCCCAGCACTTCCACCGGGGTGGAGGGGCCGGCCTCTTCCAGAGCCCTGCCGCGATCGTCGAACATGGCGCGGACCTTGCCGAAGGTATTGCCGACGATGTAGCTGTCGTTGAGGCGCAGGGTACCGTCCTGAACCAGGACCGTGGCCACGGCGCCGCGGCCGCGATCGAGCTTGGCTTCAATGACCGAGCCGACTGCCTTGCGGCCGGGAGTGGCCTTGGGCGCTCGAATGTCGGAGACCAGGCAGATCATTTCCAGAAGCAGGTCGAGGTTTATGCGCTTCTTTGCCGAGACTTCAACAAAGACCGTGCCGGCCTCGCCGCTGCCGGCCCACTCCTCGGGAATGAGGCCGCGGTCGGCAAGCTGCTTCTTGACGCGATCCGGATTGGCTTCCGGCTTGTCGATCTTGTTGACGGCCACGATGATGGGTACATTGGCGGCCTTGGCGTGGTCGATTGCCTCAAGGGTCTGGGGCATGACGCCGTCGTCTGCGGCCACCACGATGACCACGATGTCAGTGACCTTGGCGCCGCGGGCTCTCATGCGGGTAAAGGCTTCGTGACCGGGGGTATCGAGGAAGACGATCTCGCGCCCGGAAGCAGGTGAGCCTTCCTTGGCGAACTTCACCTTGTAGGCGCCGATGTGCTGGGTGATGCCTCCCGCTTCGCCGGCGGCAACATCGGTTTCGCGAATGGCGTCGAGCAGAGAGGTCTTGCCGTGATCGACGTGGCCCATGACCGTTACAACTGGTGACCGGGGCACTTCAAGCTCGCCCGTGTTTTCGGCTTCGAGAACTTCTTCGATGGCCTGGTTGGCGATCTCCTCTTCGTAGCTGATGACGGTGGCGGCTGCGCCGAACTTGGCAGACACGTCCTTGACCATCTCCGCGTCAAGAGACTGGTTGACGGTGACGAAGATGCCGCTCATCAGCAGCGTGGCGATCAGGTCCTTGGCGCGGACGTCGAGCTTCTCGGCCAAGTCCTTTACGCTGATGCCTTCGGTGACCGTGATGTCGCGGGTAATGGGCAGCGGCTCGCCGCCGTATTGCACACCGCCGTAACGTGGCGGCGGCACAAAGCCCTTCATCGGGCCTTCCTTGGTCTTGGGGTACTGCGGGCGTCCGCCACGGCCTCTGGAGGGGGCGCGGGCGGGGCGCGGCGCCTCGTTGGCCGGTGGTGCTCCGCCGGGACGGGGTGGTCCGCCAAAGCCGGGACGGGGTGGTCCGCCAAAGCCGGGGCGTGCGCCAAAGCCAGGACGTGCGCCGGGAGCGCCCGTGCCGCCGGGTCCAGCATAGCCGCCGGGGGTGGTGCGCGTGGGATGCTTGGGGCGCGGGCCGCCGGGGAACTGGCCGGGCGCTCCAAGAGCTGCGCCGGGGGTGCGCTGGGGATAGCTGCCGGGGCCGCTGCCAGGGGCGCCTGCCGGGCGCCGATCGAAGATGGGCCGTCCGCGCTGAATGCCTGCGCCGGCTGCCTGGTTTCCCGTGCCCGGAACCGGCACGGTGGGAACGATGATGGGTGCCTTGTAGACCGGACGCGGCCCGGTCTGCGGCATGACGACGCGGCGCGCCGGCAGGGCAGCAGTGGGCGACGCGGTGTGGGTGTGGCCCTGGTTTTGCGCCTGGCCGCGACGCGCCGGGGCTTCGGCTGCTTCAGGATTGGCCGAAACTTCGGGTTCTTCAGTGAGGGTTGGCGTGTCTTTCTCCGGTGCTGCGGTGGGAGCTTCAATGTCGGGAGCAGCGGCAACCGCGGCGGGCGCGGCCGCAACAGAGGCAGCCACAACCGCGACGGGCGCGGGCGCTGCAGCGGCCACGGGGGCCGGCGCGACGGCAGCCTGGGGCGGCGCGTCAGCAACGGCGGTGCGCGGCTTGACCACGACGGGCTGCTCGGCGGTGCGGGGCTGGTCTTCACGGGATGCGGGCGCCACGGGGGGCTTGGCCACTACGGCGACATGCGGCGGCGCGACGACGACTGCCGGGCGCGTCGCTGTGACTGCGCCGACGGGAGCCTTGGCAACCACCGGTCCAGTGGGCGGCCGCGAGGCAATGGCAGGCGGAGCGGGCGGCGCAACCACGATGGGCGGCGCGGAACGCGGCTGGGGAACGATCTTGCGGGGTTCCGGACGCGCGGGCGCTGCCGGCGGCGCGGCTGCCACTGCAGGTGGTGCCGCGGGCTTGACCACTGCGGGCGGAGGCGTTTGCGGACGCACCGGCGCGTGACTTTGCCGTGCTTCCAGCTCCTCCTTCTGCTTGTTGGCCAGGATTGCCTTGAGAACGTCGCCGGGCTTGGAGACGTGGGAGAGATCGATTTTCGGGGTGATGGCCTGCGGCGCGCGGCTGGCCGAGGAACTTGCGGAACTGCGCGATCCGCGGTCAAGATGCACGCGAACCTTCTCCGCCTCGTACTCTTCCAGAGAACTGGAGTGGGTCTTGCCGGCGGCCAGGCCGAGCTCCGCCAATATGTCAAGAATCTGACGGCTCTTGACTTCCATCTCGCGTGCGAGATCGTTGATACGAACCTTACTCATCCGCCTCTTTTCAAAATCTGCTATCCAAGCCCTTTAGTCGCTCATAGCTACCTCATGGCATTGGCTGGTTTTCTGAATCCTGTGGAGTGATTGGCCAGCGAGGACGCGCATATTACGCGCCGTCCTCTTTGTCCGCCTGCTCTTGCTCAGTCTCGCTTGATTCCAGTTCCGGAGCTTCGTCTGCATCGGGAACGTCCTCGATCGCTTCTTCCATCGCGGGAATCGACTCGGTTTCTGTCTCATCCGCCGCGTCGTTTTCCATTTCTCTGAGGACGTCGGCGGAGTTTTCAGCTTCTGCTTCCGCATCGGCTTCAACGGCCGGCGCGTTGGCGGTTTCAGCTTCGCCCTCTTCGCCTGCGGCCTCTTCGATGGAGACGGTCTGGTCTTCCGCGGCTTCGGCTTCAGCGTGCTCGAGGGTAATCTCCGCGCCCTCTTCGGTTTCGGAGGCGGCGCCATCAGGAACGTGGCCTTCCTCGCCCTCTTCAAAATGGCCGAAGTAGTGGCGGACGGCGACGCTGATCTTCTCGAGAGTCTTCTCGCCGATGCCGGGGATCTCTTCCAGTTCCTCGGGCGTCATGTCGGCCAGGCCCTCGACGGTGGTGATGCCGGCCGCAACCAGCTTCTGGATAATGCTCTCGCCCAGCTCGGTAACCTGCTCGATGGGCGTCGCGGGTCCGCCGGTGAGAGCCTGCATCTGCTGCTCCACTTCCTGGCGCTTTTCCTCTTCGCTCTTGATGTCGATCTTCCAGCCCAGCAGCTTGGCGGCGAGGCGGACGTTCTGGCCCTTCTTGCCGATCGCCAGCGAAAGCTGCGTGTCGTCGACGATGACTTCCAATTGTTTGTCAGTCAGGTCGGAGATGGAGACGCGGCTCACCTTGGCCGGTTGCAAAGCCTTCTCGGCGAAGGTGGTGATCTCGTCGGAATACTCGATGATGTCAATCTTTTCGCCGCGCAGTTCGCGGATGATGGACTGCACGCGCATGCCCTTCATTCCCACGCAGGCGCCCACCGGGTCAACGTCCTTGTCGCGGCTCTGGACGGCGATCTTGGTGCGCTCGCCGGCTTCGCGGGCAATGGCGCGGATGACGACGGTGTTGTCGTAGATCTCCGGGACTTCCGACTGGAACAGGTTGGAAACCAGCTCCGGCGCGGCGCGAGAGACGATGACCTGCGGGCCCTTGGCGGCGCGGTCCACCTTGAGCAGGACCACGCGGACACGCTCGCCGATCGAGAACTGCTCCAGGCGCGACTGCTCGCGGCGCGGGCAGCGGGCTTCCGCCTTGCCCAGGTCGTAGATCACGTCCTGGCCCTCGATGCGCTTGACGGTGGCGTTGAGCACTTCCTTTTCGCGGTGCGCGTATTCCTGGAAGATGGTGTCGCGCTCGGCTTCACGGACCTTCTGGAAGATGACCTGCTTGGCCAGTTGCGCGGCAATGCGGCCCAGCGGACTGGTGTCGCGATAGGTGCGAATCTCGCTGCCCACTTCCACGCCGGGGGCCAGCGCGCTAGCCTCTTCAAGCGTGATCTGGTTGAGCGGGTCTTCCACCTGCTCGGTGTCGGCGACCACTGTCTTGTAGATGTAGGCGGTGATTTCGCCGGTCTCTTTGTTGAGCTCTCCGCGCATGTTTTCCTGGGTCTTGTAGAACTTGCGCGTGGCCAGGGCGATGGCTTCCTCCACGGCGCCCACAACAATGCCGGGTTCAATGCCCTTCTCGCGGCTCAGGAGCTCGATGCTTTGATACAAAACGCTGGTGGCCATACTCTGCTTGCTCTCTTGGTACTTGTTTGAGGGATTAGGGAATAGGGACTGGGGACTAGAATGCCCAAATTGCTGCCTGGCTGGCTTTGGCGGTACTTGTTCTTAGTCCCTACGTCCCTAGTCCCTCAGTCCCCGATTTTAGATTTCCGGTACCAGTTGCGCCTTTTCAATGTTGCCCAGCGCAATCTCTACCGTGCTGACGCCGGCCTTCCGGCTCTTGCTGTTCTGCTTCACGGCGTTCAAATCCAGCGTTACCGTGCCGGCTGCGCTGGCTACCAAACGTCCCTGCCAGTGCCGGTTGTTGCGAATCGGCTCAAAGGTCTGGATCTTCACCAGGCTGCCCATGAACCTCTGAAACTCCTCCGCCTTGGACAGTTTCCGATCCAAACCGGGAGAACTTGCTTCCAGCGTGTACTCCGCGCCGGGAATCAAATCTTCCACGTCCAGCAAAACGCCAAAGTCGCGGCTGAATGCGGCACAGTCTTCATGTGTGATGCCGGAAAGCTGTTCTACGCTCAGCGTTCCTTCCATCAGGCTCTCCGGCAGCCCCAGCTCTTCATTTCCGGCCTCGCCCGCAGCCGCAATCGCCGCCTTGAGCCGCGCCCGGCCCTCGGCGTTTTTCTCAAGAAAAATGCGGAGGGTGCGCTCCTTTGCGGGGCCGATGAACTCCAGGTCCACCACGTCCAGCCCATGCGAGGCGGCCACTCGCGCCGCCGCCGACCGAATTTCGTCCAGCTTGACTGCCATGCTACCTATGCTGCTCAAAAAGCAGCCTGTTTGCGGGGATCGCGCCCCTAAAATTGGCCCAAATAAAAAGTGGGCTGTAAGCCCACTCATCTCTCCGCCAGCCGGCGTACACGCGGCAACAATGGCGGACAAATTCGTCTGCATCGTTATCATACGGCGATTTGCGCCGAATATCAATGGGGAAAGGGCGAATGACCAGGGCAACCGCAGGTGAACTTGCATGGCGGCGAACATCTTAAGCCGCCGCCAACCCGCCAACCTGCCATGCGCGCCGAGCGCACGCAAACTCGCTGAGCTTATCCCAAAATGCCGGGCGCCCCATCCATCGAGCCTTTTTGTCCTTTGCTCGATGGGTGGGAGACCACAAAGGCCAACTTCCATCCTGTCTCCAGGACTTTCTCCGCAGCCTGTTTCGCCCCCACTCCACTTCCGCGCAACCCCTCCAGGCGCTAACTCTCACCCACTCATGGATTTAACTTTGCATAAGATTAACGTCCTCTGGCGCACACTTGAATCAGAGGCGAGGAGACCATGCGAACCGTCAAGAACATCACCGTAGCCGTCAGCCCCGAGCTCTACCGCAAGACGCGTATGCTGGCGGTCGAGTACGACACCACCGTCACCACCCTGGTGACCTATCTGCTTTCGGAAATGCCCCGCGCACTCCATTTCGCGCGCTATCCGGCCCCTGGCACGCAATCCGCCTCCAGTCCGCCTCAGTCCGCCGGCAAAACTCCCGCGCCGAAAGTACCATCAATCACCCAGAATTCAGCGGAGCGAAACAAAAACGGCGTTTCCGCCGTCAAAACCTGCCTAACCGAATTAGATTCAGAAACTTGCAAGCAGAAAACCTAGCCCCGTACAGCCCCAGTATGCCAGTATGGCTGCTCTAACAAGCACATTCAAAATAGGTTAAAGCGATTTCAATTGTGGGGCTTGCACCGAAAATCGCGGCTTCTCAGCCGTGCGCCTGCCGCCCGAAGGCCTCTCAGCGGGTCGCGGGGACGATTTTCGTGTCTTCGTTTTCGTCGCTCACGAGCCTGGCGCTGGAGATAGAGCGGTAGGACTTGCCGTCGAAGCGCATGTAGCTCAGTCCGGCCTCTGTGGCGCTCATGTGCCAGCCGGTCACGATGTCGGGGTAGCCGTGGCTCAGGGTGGGTTGGATGGAAAAAATCCAGCCGCTCAGCTCGGACGGCGTGGCCAGCAGCGTGGGCTTGGCACCGTCGAAGCGAATCACCCACATGGCGCCGTTGGCTCCCTGTCCTCCGCGCGCGCAACCGGCGCCGGCCTCGGCCAGCACCAGGTTGGCGCCAGGGAGGGGGATGGTTTCAAAGGTGAGGCCCTTGATCAGCTCGTCGAGGTCCGGGCCTTCGCATTCCCAAATGGAGCCGGGCCTCTGATGGCGGAGGAAGTTGGCAAAGGATTTGAGCTGGTCACCTGTGAGGATTGCGGGCTGGAGATGCCGGGAAGTCGGTTCAGTGGGAACGTGGCTCCATAGACCGGCCTGTGCGAGCGCGGTCGAGCCGGAGAGGACAAGCGCGAGAACGGCGGGCAGACGCATGGGCACTCCCGGGTTCAGGGTAGCGCATTTTGCGTTGCTGAGAAACAGGGTCCTCAGCCACGACGAGCCCCGGTGCTAGACTCAGCACTATCTATGGCTGGCACGCATTCTTCCCATTCCGCGCATTCTTCTCAAGCTTCCACATCGGTTGCCGACGCGCGCACATCCCTGCTGAAACGCGCGGCGCGCGACGCGATGGACTACCTGGAAGGCGTGGATGCGCGGCCGGTTGCGCCGGGGCCTGAAGCCGTCGCGAAGCTGAGCGCGCTGCGCGGCCCACTGCCGCCGGGACCCACGAGCGCGGAGACGGTGCTGCATCTTCTGAACGAATACGGCTCCCCTGCTACCGTAGCCAACGGCGGCGGGCGGTACTTCGGCTTTGTGAACGGCGGCTGCCTGCCGGCGGCGATGGCCGCGTCGTGGCTGGTGAATGCGTGGGACCAGAACGCGGCGTTTCAGGTGCAATCGCCCGTGGCCACAGCGCTTGAAGAGACGGCGCTCGATTGGGTGCGGGAGCTGTTTGGCCTGCCCGAGGGCACCGGCGGCGCAGTGGTCACCGGGGCCACGATGGCCAACTTTTCCGCGCTGGCCGCGGCGCGCCATTCTCTGCTGGGCCGCGCGGGTTGGGATGTGGAAGCCGACGGCCTGTTTGGCGCGCCGCCGATCACAGTGGTGGTGGGCGAAGAGGTGCACTCGTCGCTGATCAAGGCGCTGGGCATGCTGGGGCTGGGGCGCAACCGCGTGGTGCGCGTGCCGGTGGATGGGCAGGGGCGCATGAGGGCCGACGCGCTGCCGCATCTGGACGGAATGACGATTCTCTGCCTGCAGGCGGGCAACGTGAATACGGGCGCATTCGATCCCGCAGCGGCCATCTGCCCCGCGGCGCGCACGCTGGGCGCGTGGATTCACGTGGACGGCGCATTTGGGCTGTGGGCCTCGGCTTCGCCGGAGTATCGCAAATACACCAAGGGGTTTGAACTGGCCGACTCATGGGCGACGGATGGGCACAAGTGGCCCAACATCGGCTACGACTGCGGGATTGTGCTGGTGCGGATTCCCAAGGCGCTCAAGGAGGCCATGTCGATCCAGGCGGCGTATTTGGCGCAGGGCGATCAGCGCGAGCCGTCGCACTATAATCCTGAGCTCTCGCGGCGGGCGCGCGGCGTGGAGTTGTGGGCGGGATTGCGGTCGCTGGGCAGGCAAGGGATGGCGGAGATTGTGGAGCGGACTTCAAGCCACGCGAAGCGGTTTGCGGCGGGACTGAAGGCCGCGGGCTACCAGGTGCTGAACGACGTGGTGATCAACCAGGTGCTGGTGTCGTTTGGCTCGGCGGAGAAGACGCTGGCCACCGTGGCGCGCTTGCAGGCCGAGGGAACATGCTGGTGCGGGTCGACGGTGTGGCGGGGGCAGACGGCGATGCGCATCAGCGTTTCGTCGTGGGCGACGACGAAAGAGGATGTGGACCGCAGCCTGGCAGCGATGATCCGGGCAGCCGAGGGGTAGGCTACGCGCCGCTTTGACGCGGACCTGGCGCTAACGGCGGGATGCTTGATGCATCGTTCACACCCATTGTGAGGAGTCGGATGGACCCGCGCGACGAGATCGAATCCGATCCTTTTGATGCGCTTTCCGGAGCCTTTCGCGACCAGCTTCTGGCTTGTCTGGAAGAGTGCTCGCAGGGGCGCAGGGGACTGTTCTCAGACTATGCGGCGCTGAGTGACGGCCAGGAAGAGACTGCGTGGCCAGAGGCGGCGCGGCTGCGCGAACTGGCGCTGGCGCTGCAAGGCGTGTTTGCTCAACGCGAAGAGCCGAATGCACTCTGCGAGGAGTTCCTGGATCTGTGCTCGATTCATGGGGAAAGCCACCCTGGGGAACGCAGGCTGGCGCGGATGTTTCTTGGGCGGATTGAAAAGGGCGACGTGGGAACGAAGCCGGCTGAGGAGTTCAGGCGGTGGCGATGCAGCGAGTCAGCGAGTCAGCGCCCACCCATTCCGCGATGAAACCTGCGGAATGGATGGGGCACAGTTGATTTTGCTGAGACCTGTGTTGAAGGCGGCCTAGAAGCGCAGGCCAAGAGTTACCGGTATGGTTTCAGTCCGTCCGGTGCCGTCGTAGGAGCTTTGGGGCGGCGTATCGATCCAGACGTAGCGCGCCTCAGCGAAGAGCTTCATCTGTCCATCGCCGTAGGCGCCGCCAATGCGATGGCTGAGGCCGAGACCAAGGTTGACGCCGCCCTGGTTGGACGAGAAGTGGTAAACAGTCTCGTTCTCGGTAACGGGGTAGCAGTAGTAGTAGCACTGCTCGCCCGTGGCCGGTTCGGTGAAGTTGGTGACTTTGCGATAGAAGCCGCCGCCACCCGTGACATAGACGCTATTGACGGATTTTGGGAAGAGATCGATCACCGGATCGAGAGTCAGCGACCAGATGTGCGCGTTCCCGCCCTGCGTGCCTACCGCGGCAATGAAGCTTCCGGGCAGTTTGTCATCCATGAACTGGTATTCCCCGAGCAGCGAAAAGCGAGGGCTGAAACGGAGCCCGAGGCCGCCGGTAAAGTTGCCGCCGTAAGTGAGGAACGGTCCCTCGTAGTTGGTTGAGGTTGTACCTCTGCTGGAGGTGTCATTGCCGATGGGGGCGTTGAATCCGCCGCCGAAAACGCCGGCAACGCGGCTCCAATGCAACAAGCCGTGCTGGGGAGCGCCGTATTCCTGGCCTGCCGCCGCGCCGCCGCCGGCAGAAGGGGCAAATGGGGAGGACTCGAGGGCATTGTCCGCCGCCGAAAGAGCAGGCGCGCCGCCGCCGTCGTCGGCGATGAGCAGGGAATCGCTGGAACTGGATTCGCCGGGAGCCGAAACGCCGGCGGTTGTTTGGGTTGTGGAGGGTAAGGACTGGGCGGTTGCGAAACCGGCCGCGAGAATGGTTGCGCCAAAAAGCATACCGACGTGCCGCGTCAGCGACATCCAATGGGGGGTGGTCATGTCATAACCTCAAAGAAGATTCATGTTTGCGTACACCCGGCAGTCATGCAGTGCTCCGGGCAATGGGTTAGACACAGGTTCGGGGTGAAAGGTTGCGGAAGGGGCAAGGGTGGTGAAACGGAGGTTCATCGCGATGCGGGACTGGGCATGGGGCTGTTTCTGTCGCGGCGGGCCGGCCATCGTCTCCGGCCTGTACCATTCGGGGTCCTCCCCATCCCCTCCCCGGTGTTTTGGGTAAATCGCTGTTTTTAATAGGGTTAGCGGTGGTATCCTGCTGTAAGACTCTTGTTTTGAGTCACTTGAATTTCAGGAATCTCAAAACAGAGAACTTATGCCGACGCCTGCCGCGCGGCCGGTTTGCACAAGAACGCTGCGGCAGGCCTGCCCTCGGAACGGTTAAATCACACAGCACTTAAATCAAGCTTAGCGGATGAGCGAAAACAATCGGCAAAGGGTTTGCTGCTGGAAGATATTGAAAAAAATGTAGATGCGTTCGGGGCGAGCCGGGTAGCGCTTGACAACAGAAGTTGGGGGTGGCTGCGGGGGTTCTGGCTTGAGGCCTCAAAGCCGAAATGCGGGTGGAAAATAGGTATCGTGTCTCACTTCAGGGATCACTTCATCCCCGGTTCTCCCCCGGATGGGGGTGAAAGGTTGCGGGGGGAGGACGGGTGGGAATATGGCCAAGTGTCCCACTTTTCAAAATATTCCCACCGGAGTAGGGTGGTGTCACCACCGCGGAGAGCGGGAAATGTGGAAGTTTTGGAACGCGCTGCAAAAACCGATGGCCCTGAATCGCCGGATCTGAGGGTTCGGGTACCCAACACCACCGACGCGATGATTATGCCCTGAAAATTACTCGCGGGTACATAAACCACTCCGCGCCCATGGTCGTGGCCATAGGAGGCGATCCATGAAATCAGCATGATGCCGTCGATAAAAATGGCCAGCTTGAGGACGGCCCCGCCCGTGTTTCTAGCGGCGCAGCCGCTCGAAATTTTTAGCCGAACTCCAACTGCCGCCTGTCCCAGGGGTTGAGCGCCCTGTTAAAGGGGCTAGACTAAGTTGAGTTTAAGATGCAACAGGTTATGCCGGGGGAATTTTCATGGCAAAGACGGTGGTGCCCGTATCCGCGTTCGAGGACGCCTGCGAAAAGATCAGTAAACTTGTCGCGACGTTTCGAGCCAACGAGGCCCGCTATCTCTCCCCCAACTACCAAGAGGCCGAGACACGTAAGGACTTCATCGACAAGTTTTTCATCGCGTTAGGCTGGGACGTGAACCACGACGAGCAGACCAACCCCTACGAGCAGGAAGTTAAAGTCGAGCCGCCCGTTTCGGCTGGCGGCCAACGCCGCGCCGACTATGCCTTCCATCTTGCCCCGAACTACCGCGACGTTCGCTTTTTTGTCGAAGCTAAGAAACCACACGGTGACATCGCAACCTCCGACAACTACTTCCAGACCATCCGCTATGGCTGGAACACTGAAACGCCTCTGGCTGTGCTCACTGACTTCAAGCAGTTTCATGTTCTCGACTGCCGTTACAAGCCGGACATCGCCACGGCTTTGCACCGCTACATCGCCAGGTACCATTACAGCGAGTACAGCGACCCCAAGAAGTTCGCTGAGATTTACTGGCTTTTTTCGCGTGAGGCCGTCGCTGATAGCTCGCTGGAGAAACGCGCCAAGGATTTGCCGAAGCCGCGCGGCAAAGCCGTCCAACACGGTTTGTTTCCCGGTGGCTACCAAAGCATCGACGAGTCCTTCCTCAAGGAACTCGACGAATACCGCACCGCTCTGGCCCGCACCTTCAAGAACAAGAACCCAGCGCTTGACAGCGAAACGCTCACCGAACTTGTCCAACGCACCCTTGACCGGCTCGTCTTCCTCCGATTTCTTGAAGACAAAGGCATTGAGCCTCAGCGCATTGTGGACCGTTTCGGGGACAAGGGCACGGCATGGGAAGATTTCATCGCCGCCAGCCGACGCCTCGACGGTATCTACAATGGCATCGTCTTCAAGCAACACGCGCGTCTCGACAGCAACAAATTCCACGTGGACGATGCCGCTTTTGCTGACATCTGCGAGAGCCTGGCACACGTTAATTCGCCGTATGACTTCGATGCCATCCCCATCCACATCCTCGGCTCGATCTATGAACGCTTCCTCGGCAACGTCATTGTTGCCACGGACAAACGTGTTAGCATCCAGCCCAAGCCCGAGGTTCGCAAGGCGGGCGGTGTCTACTATACACCCATATTCATCGTTCGCTACATCGTCGAAAACACTATCGGCCAACTGATCGCGGGCAAGACCCCCGACCAGATCGCGGAGATGCGCTTTGCCGATATTGCGTGCGGTAGCGGCTCGTTTCTCTTGGGCATTTTCGACCTGCTGCTGACCTATCACGGCCAGTACTACAACGACAATCCTAAGAAGGCCCGCAAAGGCGACTGTGTAACCTACGACGGCAAACTTTACCTCTCGCTCCGCAAGAAGCGCGAAATCCTGCTCAACAACATCTATGGAGTGGACCTCGACTTCCAGGCGGTCGAGGTCTGCCAACTCTCTCTGTACCTCAGGCTGCTCAAGGAAGAAACCACTGGGAGCACTCACCAATACCAACTGGAGTTCGCTCACACTGCACAGATGAAAAAGCTGCTCCCCGACTTGAGCAAGAACATCTTCTATGGCAACTCGCTAATCGGCACCGATTTTTTGAAAGACCCCCAGCTATTCGCGACCAGTGAGGAACAACGTATCGAGGACCACAAGCTCAAGCCGATGGACTTCGAGTATGCCTTCCCAGAAGTGATGAAGCGCGGCGGCTTCGACGCGATTGTCGGCAACCCGCCGTACATTCAATTGTCGATGGAGGCATTCCGCAACGAAAAGGCCAACCGTTACCTTAAAGACACGTACAAGTTTTCAGGTGGTCGTCTCAACACTTTTGCTTTCTTCATAGAGCGCGCGCGGCAGAAAACACGCGAAGGCGGGAAGTTTTCTTACATTGTTCCAAACACCGTTCTTAGCCAGGAATACTACACAGACCTACGACAAAAACTCATTCAGCACACGAACATCAACGCCGTTGCCATACCCGATGGCCAAATCTTCAAGGATGCTGTCGTCGAAACAGTTGTCCTAGTGTTGACGAAGCAGACGCGAAAGCCAGGTCGGCAACCCGGAGGCGAGGTCAAGTTTGAAACCCTGTACGAAGCAGGACCGGGACCAGAACATGCCTCTGTCATGCAAAACCACCTGGCCGACAACTACAACGCATCCTTTATCACGCCGTTCAAGCCAGAACTACGAACCATCAGCGACAAGCTAGTGAAAAACCAAGAAAACTTCGGGCGTTGGGTAAACGCTAATCAGGCTATCGCCCTCAAGCACGACAGGGCAGCGTGTCTGACCGACCGCAAGAAGACGGCCTTGCATCGAGAGGTTCTAGATGGGCGACACATCAGCCGCTACTTTACAGGTACGTCTCCGAACTATTTCAAATTCGATGTTTCCAAGATTCATAGCTGCAAACGTGAGGATATTTTTTTGCTGCCGGAGAAGATATTTTTCCGAAGGGTCGGCGACAGCCTGATTGCGACTATCGACGATCAACAAAAATTCGCACTTAACACACTCGTGGTAATAAGTCCTAAGCCAGACTGTCCCTACAGCCTGCGGTATTTGCTCGCATTGTTCAATTCAAAGCTTCTGAACTTTTATTACGTCAACTTTTTGAAGTCATCCAAAAAGGTATTCTCGGAAATCCAGGCTCGCCAAGTCGAGCAATTGCCTCTGCCGCCGCTGAATCTTTCCGCCCGCCCAGACAAAGCGCGACATGACCAGATCGTGCAGAAAGTGGGGGCGATGCTGGAAGCAAAGAAGCAGTTGGCAGAGTCGAAAACCGACAAGGACAAAACATATTACGAAAACAAGTGCGCCGCCCTCGACCGCCAAATAGATCGGCTCGTCTACGAGCTGTACGGGCTGACAGAGGAAGAAATTCAAATCGTTGAACAAACAAAGTAACCCCCCTTCCCTGCCCCGCCGTGTTTCCAGTCTCATAAAGGGTA
>Ga0302269_1000095_pt1 | contig 49919 bp, 47 predicted proteins | sample III_Bog_E2_2_FD_194560 | JGI IMG/M metagenome (GOLD analysis project Ga0302269, IMG submission 194560) | Peat permafrost microbial communities from Stordalen Mire near Abisko, Sweden - III_Bog_E2_2 | ecosystem: Environmental > Terrestrial > Soil > Wetlands > Peat | place: Sweden: Abisko...
TCGCGACCACCGAAATCATCAGAAGAACGCCGCGCCCATAGCGCTTCAGCAGAATGTGTCCGCCGCCCGGAATCAGCCAGCCCACAATCGGCGCGATCACCGCCATGGTCGTGAGCGGATACTCCGGCTCAGCCACAGCATTCTTTGATTTCTCTTTCGGATTGTCAGTCGTCGGCTTGGCCATTCAGATGGTCACGATCTCTTGTTGAATTCTACCAGTGACCTCGGCGCTAGCCGGCCGCACTAGCACATCGACTTCCAGCCGCACGCCAAACTTGGGCAGGTAGATGCCGGGCTCGACCGAGAACAACGAGTTCGGCAGAATGCGCCGCTCGTCGTGAATCTCCAGATCGTCCATGTTGGCCCCATTCGCATGCACCTCGGTGCCAATCGAGTGCCCGGTGCGATGGATGAAGTAATCGCCGTACTTCGCTTTCGCGATATGTCCACGCACCGCATGATCCACTTGCCATCCCGCAATCGGCTTGTGAGCGGCGACGGCGTCCTGCGCCGTCTTCACGCCAAGGTCGCGAGCCTCGCGCACAATTTTGAAAATTTCGCGCTGCCGATCCGTCGGAGCCTTCCCCACGACTCCCACCCACGTAATGTCGTAATACACCGCGCGCGGCGTATTTTTCTTCGCCCATACGTCGATCAAAACAAAATCGCCTTCCCGAATCGCCACCGGACGGCTGGCGCTCGGCTCGTAATGCGGATTGCCGCTATTGGCATTCACCGCGACAATCGGAGGATCGTCCGTAACCATGTTCTCTCTCGCAAACGCCTCCATGAAAAACTGCTGGATCTCATGTTCGTGCGTTCCCCCGCCGCGCACCCGCCGTCCAATTTCCTTGAAAGCCTCGGCAGTAACGGCATCGATCACATCGCGCGCCGCAAAGTGCGACTGGATCTGCTCATCCGTCAGTGTCGCTTCAAACTGCGCAATCAAGTCGGCCGCGCTGACAATATTCTTGCCCAGCCCGCGGATCATGTCCGCCGTCCCCGCATCCACCATCGAAATCGTGAAGACAAAATTGTTAGGCGAGTACTGCATCGCCACATCGCGATGCGGAGCCAGAATCTGCTTCAAGGCGTCGAACAGTTCCTGCCATCCCGCGTACTGCTTCTTCACCCCGGGCAAAGTATCCAGGTGTCCCGACTCAATCTTGTGCACCAGCTTAATGGGCTCGCCTTTGGCGGGGATCAGGTAATACCAGCGCCGCGTGACCATCAGCCCATCCGGCAGCCCGAGAACGCGGTACGCGATCGGGTCGCGATGGTGATGATCGTAGAAAAGCCAGGCGTCAATGTTGCGCTCGCGCAGAGCTTGCTGGATGGCAGAGAGGTCCATATACAAACGATTATTCTACACGACCGCTGGCGTAGGGCGGACACTCCTGTCCGCCGCCTCCTGTCCGCCGCCTTAGCTCTTGTTGTTGTTTCAAGAAGAAGGAACGAACGGTACCGGAGCAAAGCTAGGAAACTTGATTAAGTCCTGATTTCCCTCCGTGCACCCCCGTGTACCCTGTGGTTTATGCTTTCTGCCGACACTGAATCAGAGCTTCCCTAATTCTTGAACGGATTGAATGTCCGCACCTCAAGCCGCTCGAAATCCCGCTCATTCCTAGTCGCAACAACCAGCCGATGCACCCGTGCCGTAGCGGCAATCATCGCGTCTTGCAGCAACTCAGGGGGCTTCTTATCCATAATGCGACCCCATTCCCGAAAGCACGCAATATCCATCGGCAACACCCGGTAGACTGCTGGTACGGAATCAACCCAGCGCTCCAGTTCGCTCGCCTTCGACGGATCTTGGCGTCTGGTCCGCTCGATCCCCACCTGCAGTTCTCCCAGCGTTACAGCGGAAACGAACAACCTCGCTTCTTCCATGGCGCTGATCCAAGCCGTCACCGCTCCGTGCGGACGCATTTTTCGGAGTTCGGAGATTATGTTGGTATCGAGCAGGTATTGATTCACTCAAACTCCACCGCGGGACGGCTGCGCAACTTGCCTCTCTCAAAGGCGAGGTCGTCACAGCGTGGCTCGGGAGCGAGCAACCACTCCTTCAGGCCCGGCCGGGCAGCTTTTTGGAGCCTCTCCCATTCCTTGATCGGCACCAGAACAGCGGTCTTAACTCCCCGGCGCGTGACGACCTGCGGACCTTTCTTGATCGTCGCATCCAGGAATTCACTAAAACGCGCCTTCGCGTCCTGTACTTGCCATGAAGCCAAAATGTACCTCCTGCGCTATCCTCATTATACTGACTAGTCATCTGACTAGTCAATATTTGTGTAGGGCGGACACTTCTGTCCCCCGCTGTTGGTGTTGATTTTGATTTTGCCCTTGTTCTGACCCGCCAGAACCAAGTCAATGGCAGCGGACAGGAGTGTCCGCCCTGCACATGTCTATTCCCCGTATTTCTCTTTGAGTTGCCGCGCCATCTCGTCGCGAAGTTGCCGGTAGTCGGCATGAACCGTCGCGCGCAAAGCAGCTTCAGTCGAACTGCCTTGCGACAAAAGTTCCAGCACCCGCGCGATTTCCCCCATGCCGTAAGCGTCACGAATGAATTCACCGGCAGCCAACGATTCCGCATAAGCAACGTTAGCTTCCGCAGCGGAGAAATTCATGAAACTGCCTTCGAGCTGGTTGAAAGCAATCTCATTGCCAGCGGCGAAGAGCTGGGCCAACTGATGTCCGTTCGCGCCCGAAGACTTGCCCTCTTCCATCTGCGCAATGCCTTCGTTCAGCCAGGTGGGACAGCGATTGCTCGACATTTGCGAAATGAACGAGTGCGTCAATTCATGCTTCAGGACGCGCGCCAGCTCCGGCGTCACGCTCTGCACGCCGCTCACCGGGATGCGCAGCTTGCCATCGTTGATGGCGCCGCTCCACGAAGGCGCTCGCGTCACGTCCATAAAGGCCTGCTGCGTGTAGAGCGTGACGGCGATCGTGTTGCGCGGCGAGTAGCCAAGATCTCGCACCAGGTCGTCATATTCGGAGTCAAGCGTGCCCAGCAGATCGCGGCGGAAGGTGTCGGAAGTTTCCTTGCCTTCGAAGTGCAAATTAAAGTGGTTGCTCTCGCGCTGCGAAAATCCGGATTCCGCGCTCGATTCGCGCTCGGCGCGCGCCAGATATTGGCTGACCGTGGCATCGGGCCGCAGCGCCAACGACTTTTTCCACGACCGAATGGCATCGGGAGTATGATCGCTGGCGAATTGCACGAACCCCAGCATGGCGATGGCATCGGCTGAGTTGGGGGCGACGCTGGCCGCGTGCTGCGCGTACGGCAGAGCCTCCGCGGCCTGCCCGGTGCGCATCAGTGTGGCGGCATAGTAAATGAGTAAGGTGGAGTTGTCCGGCTGAAAGCGGAGCGCGGATTCGTAATAGCGCTTCGCCTGCGGGAAGTTTCCGTGATCCGACTCCTGCTTGCCAGCAAGAAAATAGCCTGTGGCCGCGAGTTCGGAATTGCCGCTTTGCGCGACGCTGGCAAGCCCATCCGCATCAACCTTGCCGTCGCGAATCACTTTTCCCGCCACGTCGGCTTCGTGATTGAAAGAAGGCGCAGGTGGAGTGATGTCGGGGACACCAGAATTGCCAGACCCTCCGACGGCCCCTCCCCGAACCGGCGCCACGCCGCCCGCGTCGATGTGGTCGACCGAAGATTTCGCGATGGCGTAAGTGTCTTCGCCCAGGTCGTACTCGACGTGATCCTTCGTCTCGCGGACCTGGTCAGCCCAGATGGTGCGTCCATTCTTGAGGTGAATGACGTCCGCAGTCGCAGGCCGCGCCGCGCCCACCGCCAGCATCACAAGCACTAGAATAAGGACCGGGATTCGCACTCTCCTGATTCTAGCTGCGGGGTGGAGAGCGCCGTAGGTGACCAAGGTACTCCGGCGGGTAGTTCCAAGAAGTAAGGAAGTTCCCGGTTCTCAGTCGGGCGATTCTTAGGGAAACTCTGATTAAGTCCCGGTTTCCCCCGTGCACCCCCGTGTACCCTGTGGTTTATGCTTTTTTGCCGACACTGAATCAGAGTTTTCTAGAACCGAGAACCGAGAACCGTTTATGAAGCCATTTCTGGCTTGCCCGCGGTGGATCATCGTGTTCGCTGGATTCCTCGCTGCCACCACGGCCTTCGCGCAGACGAGCGGCTCCACTCCTCACTGTCCCCCGACCACCAGTGCCCTCTACGCCCGCCTTCGCTCCGTCGGCCTCGACCCGCAAACCGTGTATAGCGTCCGCGATGCCTCTATTGACCGCCCCAGCCTCCACATCGATCTCGACGACGGCACCGTCGCCTTTACCGAAGACATTTGCGGACGCATTACGGGCGCATTCTTCGAAGGCGAGGGCGAAATTCGTCTCCGTCCCCCGAACCCAGTCGAGCGCGGATCGATGGCGCTGTTCACCGGCATGGCGATTCTCGAGGAACAGTTCGCGTCGGCGTATTTCCGCTTCAACGATGACACCGCGGAGGCCCTGATGCCCTTTCTAAGGCCAGCGCTCGAGACCGCGGAGTTTACGAAAAAGTGGGGCGAAGCCAGCCGCAATCTGGCCGAGTCCGACGCTCCGCGTCTGCTCCTCGACTTCAGTCATTTTCTTCCGGTTCTTCCCGCGCCTTTTGGGAATGAGCCGGATCGAAAATTCCCTTCGTTGTTGCACGCTCATTTGCTGGGCAAGACCCTGGGCGCCTTTGAAGTTTTCTGGGATGCGCTGAACGCCGAGCCGTTATCGGCGGGCCAGGCGCGCATCAAGGACGGCGTTCCCTTCTTCGATGTCTGGACCTCGTTCAATCCCGCTGGCGCGGGCAGCGCGACCGCCTCATCACCTTCACTGGCCAACGATGTCTCCATCGCCGCCTTCCGGATTGAGGCGTGGGTGCAGCCGCCAACCCGACTGCGAGCTTCGACCGAAGTGCAAATACGAATTCGCACCGGAGGAGCAAGGACGCTGCTGTTCGAGTTGTCGCGCTATCTCAAGATCGATGCCGTGGAGGCCGACGGCCGGCCCGTAGACTTTATCCAGAACCCGGCCATGGAAGGAACGCATCTGCAGCGAAAAGGCAACGACCTGGTCGCGGTCGTTTTCCCGGCTCCTCTCGCGCCCGGACTGACCTTGCAACTGCGCTTCACCTACGCCGGCGAGGTTCTGTCGGAGGCGGGTAATGGATTGCTCTACGTCGGCGAGCGCGGCACCTGGTATCCGAACCTCGGTTTGAGCCCCGCCCAGTTCGACATGGAATTTCACTATCCCGCGAACTGGACCCTGTTGGCGACGGGAAAACAGATGGCGCCCGCGGTCGTCGAGGAAGCGGAAAAGAATGCGGCGTCGGGAGCGGAGGCCGCCCCCGACAAAATTTCGCGCTGGGTCTCGGAGCGGCCCATCCCCGTGGCCGGCTTCAACCTCGGCAAGTACGTGCGCGCCGAAGCCATGTCGGGCAACATCCCAGTGCAGGCCTACGGAACCAAAGGAGTCGAAAAATCGTTTCCCAAAGCGCCCGCGGAGGAAGTCGGCCCTCCGGCCATTCCCGGCCGGAGAGCGATCGGTCCGATCTCCGTCACTCCGCCGCCGCCGTCGCCCGCCCGCGATGCTCAGGCCGTGGCCAACAAGGCAGCCCGGGCAATCGAGAGCTTCTCGCAGTGGTTTGGCCCCTATCCCTATGGCTCCCTGGCGCTGACCCAGATGCCGGGCAATTTGAGTCAGGGATGGCCCGGCCTGGTGTTCCTCTCGAGTTTCGCGTTTCTCAGTCCGCAGGAGCAGTCCGAACTTCATTTCGACCCCTTGACGCGCGAACTCAACGATCTCGTCCTGGTTCACGAAACCGCGCACCAGTGGTGGGGCGATCTCGTGCTCTGGAAGAGCTATCGCGATCAGTGGATTGCCGAAGGCCTCGCCAACTATTCCGCCCTCCTGCTGCTGGAGCAAAACCATCCCGAGCAGTTCCGCCAGATTCTCGAACAATACCGCCGCGACCTCGTGAGCAAGAACGAAGATGGCGAGTGGCTGGGCCTGGCCGGCCCGGTCACGCTGGGGCAGCGCTTGGAGTCGTCGCATTTTCCCCGCGGCTACGAAGAGACCAGCTACGAACGTGGCACCTGGCTCTTTCACATGCTGCGTTGCATGTTCCGCGATGCCATGCTCCACGATTCTGAAACCTCCATCCGTTCCCGAAAAGCGCGCCTGAATCCCGACGAGCCCTTCTTCCGTGCCCTGCGCAAAATCCGGGAACGCTATGCCGGGAAAAGCATCAGCACCGAGGAACTGATCCGAGGTTTCGAAGAGGAACTGCCGCGCCCACTTTGGTACGAGCATCGTCACCAACTCAACTGGTTTCTCGAAGGTTGGATCGAAGGCACAGCCATCCCAAAACTCGAAGCGCGAGACATTCGCCTCGCCGACAAGTCCGGCACCACCATCGTCACCGGCACAATCGTACAAAAGGACGCGCCCGACGATCTCGTAACCGCCGTTCCCGTCTACGCCACAACTGCTGGCAACACCTTGGTTTTTCTAGGCGAAGTGCTGGCCGATGGCCACGAGACTGCCTTCCACCTGACCGCCCCCGCCGCCGTGCGTAAGATCGTCCTCGACCCAAAGCAGACGATTCTCACCGCCCCGAAGTAGCCCAATAACACAACTGCAAACACCCGATACCTAAGTTCAAAGCGCCGATCGTCCCAAACGTCGCCCAGGCCCCGCGATTGCAGTGCAGAGTGTCAGAGCAACCGGAGGACATCATGACTCTCTGCCAATCCATTCGCCCAAACCATCCGCTTCGCCGCGGCACCATCCTTCTGGTAGAGGACGAGCCTTTCGTGCGCGAGGCCACGCGCAGCATTCTCGCCCACGCCGGCTTTGAAGTCCTGCCCGCCGAGAACGCAAGCGAAGCCATGCAAATCTACGAGCAGCGCAATTGCGCCATCGATCTGTTGATGACCGACCTGATCCTTCCCGGATGTTCCGGCGAGCAACTGGCCCGAAACCTCCGCGCCCGTTCTCCCGAGGTCGCGGTGCTGGTGACGTCCGGTTACGACAACCCCGACTACGAAACCGGGAATCCCGAAGCCAGCGGGTATTTTCTGGCCAAGCCCTACTCGCGGCAATCGCTGATCGAGAAGATCGAGAAGATTCTAGCCCTCGCGCCCCTGCGTCGAGCCGCCACCCAAGCCGGCTAGCGACATCATGGGAAACGCTGATTAAGTCCCGGTTCCCCCCCGTGCACCCCTGTGTACCCTGTGGTTTATGCTTTCTGCCGACACTGAATCAGAGTTTCCATAGGCGGAGCGCGTCCCCGGCCGTCCGATCGCAACTGCCCATCCTATCCCCGCAGCTCATTCCCCACGTCTTTGTCCCCGCGACGTTTATAATCCAACGTTCCAGAGATCGTTCCCCAGGTTCGAACGCTAATCTCCAGTTCCAGTTCCGAAGAGGAGCATCCATGAAACTCGCAGGCCGCGTAGCGCTGGTCACCGGAGCGTCCCAAGGCATCGGCCACGCCTGCGCCCTGGCCCTCGCCCGCGAAGGCGCGACCATCGCCGCCGCCGCCCGCAACCGCGAGAAGCTCGACGAACTCGTCGCCGCCATCGCCGCCGCCGGAGGCCAAGCCGCCGCCTTCGTTATCGACGTAGCCGACGAAGACCAGATCAAGTCCGGAGTCAAACAAGCCCTCGCCCAATTCGGCAAGATCGACATCCTCGTCAACAACGCCGGCATCACCCGCGACCAACTCGTCATGCGCATGAAGCGCGCCGATTGGGACGCTGTCCTCAACACCAACCTGACCTCCGCCTACCTCTGCATCCAGCAGGTCATCGGCTCCATGCTAAAACAGCGCTGGGGACGCATCGTCAACATCACCAGCATCTTCGGCCAGACCGGACAAGCCGGCCAAGCCAACTACGCCGCCTCCAAAGCCGGACTCATCGGCCTCACCATGGCCATGGCCCGCGAAGTCGCCTCCCGCAACATCACCGTCAACGCCGTTGCTCCCGGATTCATCGAGACCAGCATGACCGCCGCGCTAAGCGAAGAATTCAAGCAGACCGCCGTAAAGCAGATTCCGCTGGGCAGAGTCGGCTCTCCCGAAGACATCGCCAACGCCGTCTGCTTCCTCGCCTCCGACGAAGCCTCCTACATCACCGGCCACGTCCTCAACGTGAACGGCGGAATGCTAATGGGATAGTTGATCCGGCGCTGACGTTGAGGCCCCAAGATCTGGGGTCTTCGAGGGCGGGTGGCCCCGCCGTCGGCGGTCCGCATCCAAACTGGCGCAATCACTTCCTGCCGGGTGTGTGTGGTGCCGGACGCAGGGACCGATGCTTGCCGTGCGACTTGACATTCACCAGCGGCGTGCACGAATCCCCCGACTCGATCGTTGTGGTCACATTGAGAAACGTGTTGCCGCTATACGTGCCCGTAGCATCTGAACCCGTAAGGATTCCGGCACAAGCTTCATTGATCGTGTTGGTGCTAATCGTGTTGCCAGTTCCGCTAAAATATGTGCTTCCATCCGTGCACTCATCGTCGTCATGGACGCCCGATTCGGAAGAGCCGTAGATCGTATTCGACGTGGCTCTGTTGTTGTTGCTGCACAGGTCGATTGCGTCCCATCCTGTGGTGTTGCCGATGTGGTTCAATGTCACGACTGTGCTGTCTGCCGAGAGGCTAGGCCCGGCTGACACGGGGTAAATCCCGCTTTGCGTGCTCTCCAGCGTATTGCCCGACACCGTCACCCCCGACGACCCATAGATCAGAATGCCGGTCGCGGTATACGTCGCCGGAGTGTAGTTATCGTCGGTGACATAGTTGTCTTCGACTGTTCCCGTCGCACCGAATCCGATCTGGATGCCGTTTTGGGCAGTGAGCGTAGTGGCGCCGAGACCGACAACGGTGTTGCTCTTAACCGCGACCACCGGCCCCCCAGCCCCGTTTCCAAGCCCACTGGCAGTAATCCCATTCTTGTCATAGTTGCGAATGGAATTGCTGGAGATGGCGACCGCGGGCGCTCCTGTATTGCTCTCAACGTTGATGGCCATGCCGCCCGGCTGGTCCCCCGCGTATTGCGGAGCCAGAATCTGATTTCGAACCACGCTGTCCGTGATCGTGCCCGCCGTGTTCTGGTAATAAATTCCTACCAGGTAGGGAACGCCTGTCAATTGACTGTTACTCCCATCGACCGTGAGGTGTGAGATCGTAACCCCGCCGCTCGCATTGTCCGCAAAAATTTGAGCAGCGACCGAGCTCCCCCCGATGTCGGCGGCGTTTGCAACGCAGCCGCCTGCGGGGCAAACAACAACTGCCGCATCGCTTGTCACGCCCAGCGTCGTGCTCGACACTCCAATCAGCGTCAACTTTTTCGTGATCGTAACCTGCTCGGGATAGATGCCCGGGCAAATGTCGATCGTGCTTCCGCTGGGAACGGAATTTACCGCCACCTGAATGGACGGGAAAAATATGTGACTCGTGCAACTACCGACGGCTACCGTCGTGGCATGGGCAGTCGGTAGAACAAAACAGCCAGCCAGGACCAGCGCCAAAAACAGAGAGGGCCGAATCAACCGAATCTGCTTGATCGGGGCAATCATGAGTATTCCTCCATTTTTTAACGAGCGACTGTCACCTCAGTGTCAATCGAAATACGTTCAACTGGATCGCCGGGGACGCCGCGATTTTCGCCGCGTCCCCCGCGGTCGTGGCCTAGGGGGTGACGGTCTGCGTCGTCGTACCCGAACTCTTGGCCGACACTCCATCTCCCAGGTAGTTCGCCGTGATGGTGTCCGGCCCGCTCGGCAGCACCTTCATGTCGATCAGCGTAGCCGTTCCTGAGACCAACGGCGCCGTCCCCAAGATCAAGCTGGCGCCCTCTTTGAACTGAACCGTACCAGTCGCCCCGCCGGGAGCGGCGGAACTGACCGTCGCCATTATCGTTATGGACTCTCCATGGGCCGAGGGGTTGGGAGTCGTCGACACCGAAGTGGTCGTCGGATACAGACTGACCACCTGCGGTGCCGTCCCGAAGCTGGTTTGGTTCCAAACATCGCCGCCGAAAGTGGCCTTGATGCCGAACGTCCCTGCTTTGCCCAGGGATGTGGGTAAGGTCGCGACCCCGCCGCTTGTCATGGCCGTCCCCAGCACATTTGCCGACTGAGTGAACGTGACCGTGTCCCCGTTGCTAATGACCCCGCCATGAGAGGTTACGGTGGCTTGGAGGACGAACGGCTGATTTACGTACAACGGTGAACTGGCCTCGGATACCAGACTGGTCGTCGTCGTAAAGAACGAGCTGTTCAGCATCACCTCAGCCCATCCGTCGTTGGGACAGGTGTTATCGGGGTTGGGGGTGCTCATGCACAGGTTCGATATCGCCAAGTCGGGTCTGCCATCCCCATTGACGTCCGCCACCGCCACGGAAGAGGCCTGAAATCCGCCCGAGGGGAAAATCTGCGCCGTATTGAAGCCGGCGAAGGCGGGCCCGATGCCGCCCTTGTTGGTCAGCACGCTTACTCCGCCGACCGTGTTGCATCTCCCCTTCCCCGTCCCCTTCTGCGTGAACTGGCACTCGTTGCCCACGATCACATCCGGACGTCCGTCGCCGTTGATATCCGCCAGCGTTACCGACAAAGGCCAGTCTCCGCCGGTCTTGTAATTGGCGAATTGCTGCAGGGCCCCGCTGCCGTTGCCGAGCAGCACATCCACCTCATTGTCGTCGCTGACCTCGACCACATCCAAAAAGCCGTCGCCATTTACATCCGCAACCGCAATGGAAACCGCCCCACCCAAAAGTTCACCCCCGGCCACCGGAGTAAAAACCCCATCCGCGGTGCCGTCGCCAAGCAGCACGCCTCCATTGAACACGATATCCAGATTCCCGTTGCCCATGTTCGCCAGCGCCACCGGACCCCCCGTAGCAGCCGTAACCATGATGGGCGATTGGAATGTCCCGTCGCCCTTGCCCAGCAGCAGGATCACATTGCCGTTCAGGCAGGTTTCAATCTGACAGTTGCTGGTCAGCACCAGATCGGGATGCCCGTCCTGATCGACGTCGCCAACCGCGACCGCAAAGGTTTCGATCGGACCGGCATTCACGCTGACCGGCCCATTGAACGTTCCGTCGCCATTGCCCAGCAGCACGTCCACGCCGCCTCCGGTCTGATTGGCGTTGTAGTTGGTGGTCGCTACGATGTCGAGGTAGCCATCCCCGTTCACATCCGCCACTGCACAGAGATTCGCCGCCGTCCCCGCCGGTGTGTAGGTGTTCGGCGACTGGAATGTGCCGTCGCCATTGCCCAGATATATGCTGTACGCGTTGGTGTTGCAAACCACCATATCAGCAATGCCATCGTTGTTCACGTCCGCCAGGATCACCTGGTCGGCCCCCGTGCCGCCCGAGTCGTAGCCCGATCGACTCGCAGGCGCAAAGGTTATGATCGGCGGAGCCGCGTGCGCAACCGCCGCTGCCAGCACGACGATGAGAAGACTTGCAAATACCGAGCGGAAACAAGCCAACTTCATAGAGCCTCCTTCGAGAAATTCAAATTTGACAATCCATGTTTGACAATCCAAGTTTGACAATCTAAGGGCTATCGCTAGTGCTTCTAGTCCAAGCTCTTTATGGCGAGGTTGCAGGCATCGATTCATTTGGTGACCCGCCCCTACGGTGTTCCAAACGGTTGTTCGCGAACGCGAATCTCGAGACCGCCAAAAGGGTCCGCAGCGCCCAGAATTTGGATCGGCTCGATAATAAGAACGAGAACCGTAGGCAAAACCCTTCTGGATATTCTTTTGAGGCCGCAGAGTTGGAGTTTGAGCCGGGTGCCTTTTGCCTTGAGCGGGGAAAGCCCAGCCGCGACCGGCGCAACAGGAAAGCCAGGCACGTAAGTGCCGGGGAAGCAGAAGTGGAGCTCGAGTCCCGTCAGGGACGGCATACCCTCCCAACTGTATCTCAACCGAGTATCTCAACAACCAGGTCTGCTGCGGGCTGCCGCACCGCTGCGGGACACGAGCTCACGAGCACTGGTCCTTAGATATCGCACACCATTCCAATGGGGAGTGCCGCACTTCTCGCGTCTTTCGAGAAGTCTGCCCTGAGCGGAGTCGAAGGGTGCGCTGCCAACCGCTCGCGCCATGGTCTTTTTGATTTCGCCTCTGTCACCAAGCTCCCTGGGCTGAGAGCCAAGGCCCAAACGCTACTAGCCCCTTAGCGGGTCCACCACCTCAACCGACCCGTAACGCTGCCCATGCGAAAAATCCTCTGAAGTATGTACATAATTATACACACAGATATACCTCTACAAAGTGTTTCACGTGAAACATTTGTACGTACAACTCGGAATCCGTGTTGATTCCGCAGGACTTTCCCGTATCATGGAGGGTTTTCCAAAGCTGGAAGACAAGACAAGAGCGAATCGCCAAAGGCCGGTTTCCCATGCTGATCTTCCGCAAACCTCTCCCCAACGTCGAGCATCCCGAAATGCCAGCCGACGTCGTCATCGTCGGCGGCGGACCCGCCGGCATGGCCTGCGCCCTCCGCCTTTCCCAGCTAATCGACGACCACAACACCCGCCATCCCGACGCCCCGCTCAGCAAGGAAAATATCTACGTGCTCGAAAAGGCGCGCGAGGCGGGACAGCACTGCCTTTCGGGCGCTCTGCTCGATCCGCGCTCGATGAAAGAACTGCTGCCGGGATTCGAGAGCGAAGCACCGCTCGACGCCGAGGTCCACAAGGAAGCGGTTTATTTTCTAACGCGCACGGGCCATCACCAGCTGCCGATTACGCCTCCGCCGCTGCGGGATCATGGCAATTACGTCATCTCGATCAACCGCTTCGTGAAATGGCTGGCAGGGAAAGTCGAAGAAGCGGGGATCACGATTTTCACGGGCTTCGCCGGATCGGAGTTGCTCTACGACGGCGATCGCGTCAGCGGCGTGCGCACAGACGATAAGGGCGTCGACAAGCAGAATCAGCCGAAATCGAATTTCGAGCCGGGCTATGACGTGAAGGCGAAGGTCGTCGTGCTTGCGGAAGGCAGCCGCGGATCGCTGACCAAACAGCTCATCGAGAAGTTCGACCTCGTGAAAGACCGCAACCCTCAGACGTATGGCGTGGGGGTGAAAGAGTTGTGGGAGGTTCCTTCGGGACGCGTGCAGGCGGGCGAAGTGATCTACACGATGGGGTATCCGCTAACGACGAAGGAATACGGTGGCGCGTGGATGTACGGATCGAAAGAAAACGTCGTCTCGCTTGGCTTCGTTACCGGGCTTGATTATCGCGATCCGCGGCTCGACCCGCAGCATGTGCTGCAAGCCTTCAAGCAGCATCCCTTGATTGCCAAGTTACTGGCGGGCGGCAAGATGATTCGGTACGGCGCCAAGTCGTTGCCCTATGGCGGATGGTGGTCGCTGCCGCCGCTCGGCGGCGAGGGCTGGATGATCGTCGGCGACTCGGCTGGCTTTCTGAATTCCGCGCGGCTGAAAGGCATTCATCTTGCGATCAAGAGCGGCATGCTGGCGGCAGAGACGGCATTTGAGGCACTGGTGAAGGGCGACGCCTCGGCGGCGATTTTGGGGAAGTTCCAGCGCCGCGTCGAAACCAGCTGGATTTACGACGAGTTGTGGCCGGTGCGCAACTTCCATCAGGGATTCAAGAATGGCATGGTGGCCGGCATGTTCAACACCTTGCTGCAGGATCTTTTCGACGGCGGTCTCCGCAACCGCGTGCCTTCGCATGCTGGATACGAAAATTTAGAGCCCATCGCGAAACTGCCCGCCGATGGAGGTCCGGAGGCGCACATGCTCGGGCCCGCCAAGGGCGACGGCAAACTCACCTTCGACAAGCTCACGGATCTCTATCATTCCGGCACGAAGCACGAAGAAGATCAGCCGGCGCATTTGCTGATTCAGGACACGAACATCTGCAATGACCGTTGCGTGAAAGAGTTTGGTAGTCCGTGCCAGAATTTTTGTCCGGCGAACGTTTACGAAATGGTGGACGATGCCGCCGCGCCCAACGGCAAACGTATCAGCTTGAATCCCGCGAACTGCGTCCACTGCAAGACGTGCGACATTCAGGATCCCTATCAGATCATTACGTGGGTTGCGCCCGAGGGCGGCGGCGGGCCGAGTTATGACGGGATGTAACATTCTTGGATGAACCAACACTTTAGCGAAACCAAGTGGAGCCTCTATGATTCAAAGAGCATTCTGGGTTGGTGTTCTGTCGTGCGCCAGCTTGCTCAGTTCGGCCGGTGCGCAATCGGCAATCCCTCAGCAATCGCCGCCGACACATTTTGAGCAGTGGCGCAATTCTCGCGTCAACATTTATATGAACGACTTTGGCGAACTGGCCCGGTACCGGGACGAGAATGCGCGCTTGCCGTCTCCCGCGCCTGGAGGAAAACGCGTCGTGTTTTTTGGCGACTCCATCACCGACATTTGGCCCTTGGCCGAGTATTTTCCGGGTAAGCCCTACATAAACCGCGGTATCTCCGGGCAAACTACCGCTCAAATGCTGGTGCGGTTTCGGCAAGATGTAATCGCTCTGCAACCGAAAGCCGTGGTGATCCTGGCGGGCACAAACGACATTGCCGGCAACACAGGCCCAACTCGAATCGAGGACATCGAGGCGAATTTTACCTCGTTGGCGGAGTTGGCGAAGGCCAATCGCATCGCTATCGTGTTTTCCTCGGTGCTTCCGGTCCATAATTACACCCCCGAATCGCACGACCTCTTCGCCCAGCGTCCTCCGGAAAAGATTGCGGAATTGAATCGCTGGCTAAAGACCTACTGCGCCGCCCAAGGCTGCATCTATCTCGACTATTTCAGCGCCATGGTCGACAGGAGCGGATTGCTCCGCAAAGAACTGGCCAACGACGGCCTGCACCCAAACCAAGCCGGATACAAATTGATGGCGCCTCTAGCGGAAGGCGCAATCGACAAACTGGTCCCATGAGGGTCTCGGTCAGACTCTTCATCCACTGCGAGAGTCAGGTTGCAGTCCTTTTGCAATTGCTACACTAAGTGCCAAGTCTCAAGACTGAAAACCAAAGGCTCGCCTATGATTCCCTGCCAGCGCCATCTCTTCGACCTTCCCGACGACGTCGCTTATCTGAATTGCGCCTACATGTCGCCGCTGATGAGGTCTGCCGTGGACGCCGGAACGGCCGCGTTAGCCCGCAAAGCGCACCCGTGGGAAATCACACCCGACAAGTTCTTTACAGGCTCAGACGAGTTTCGCGCGACCGCCGCGCAAGTGCTCGGCTGCTCGGCCGATGACGTCGCCATCGTCCCCTCGGCCAGCTACGGCATCGCGACCGCCGCTCGGAATCTGCCGGTCAAGAAAGGGCAGAGTATTCTCGTGCTCGCCGAGCAGTTTCCGTCCAACTACTATCCGTGGCAGCGGCTCGCCGAGGGAACCGGCGGGCGGCTGAAAATTGTCGCGTGGCCGGAAGACAACGACTGGACTGCGGCGGTTCTCGATTCCCTCACTGCCGACGTGGCGATTGCCGCGCTTCCGCAGGTGCAGTGGGCGAGCGGCGGTAGGCTTGATCTCGTCCGCATTGGCGAAGCTTGCCGCAAGATTGGCGCCGCACTCGTGCTCGACCTCACGCAGTCGCTCGGGGCACTCCCCTTCAGCGTGGGCAACGTGCAGAATGGCGTGCAGCCAGATTTCGCCGTCGCTGCCAGCTACAAGTGGCTGCTCGGGCCTTATTCCGTGGGGTTTCTCTACGTCGCGCCCAAATGGCAGAACGGGATTCCGCTGGAAGAGAATTGGATTCAGCGCGCCAACGCCCGCGATTTCTCAAGCCTGATTTTGTACACGGAGAGCTACGACAAGGGCGCGAGGCGTTTCGATATGGGCGAGCGATCGAACTTCGCGCTGCTGCCGGCGGCGGTCCGCGCCATGAAGCAACTGCTGGAGTGGGACGTCGCCGAGATTTCACGCACAGCCGGCGGGTTTAGTCTGCGACTGGCACAGGCCGCGGCGGAGTTGGGGTTTTCCGCGCCCGCCGAGCCGTTGCGCGCGCCTCACTACCTTTGTCTGCGAAGGAAGGAAGCGGTCCCGAAGGAACTTCCCGAAATCCTAGCCGAAGAAAAGGTGTACGTCAGCATCCGCGGAAGCTCGATTCGAGTGACGCCGCACGTCTACAACACGATCGAGGATTGCGAGCGGCTGATTGCGTGCCTGCGAAGGTTCGCCACTGCAAAGACCGTCGCTTAGAAATTATTGCTTGAGCGCGGCCGCGCGGCGCTGGGCCAGCGATGCGGCTTCGGTGGAGGGATTTTCTTTCGCCACCTGTTCGTAAATCCTTTTGGCTTCGTCCGCCTTTTGCCGGGACTCGTAGAATCCGGCGAGCTCGATCTGAGCGGTTGCCTTGCTGACGACGAGCGTAGGTTTATCGATCAACTGCTTATAGAGATCGATCGCCTGCGTGTCCTTATTCTCTCCACGATAGACGGAGGCCAGGGCGAACTTGCCGAGGGCCGACAGATCGGCGTTCGAAGAATTGGCCGCCTCCTGCAGATTGCGCTCCGCCGCCGCGTTGTCATTCAGTTGTGCTGAGGTTAATCCCACGAAATAGCGCGCCATATCGGCGGTATGCGTGTGCGGATACTTGTCGACAATGTCCTGGAACTGTTTGCGCGCTGCGGTGGCGCGCTCCTGCGATGAGGCGAAGGTCTCAAATCCCGGTTGCGCGGGCACGCCCGCGGGGCGGATCGGCGTTTCAAAGGTGCGGACCGCAGTGGAGAGCTCCGAACTGGCTTTTTCGTCCTGCTGGCTGATGTAGTACCAGCCGCCAAGGGCGATGGCGGCAATGACCACAACCGCGATGACAGCGGCAACGACTTTCGACTGGTGTTCCGCCGTCCAGTGGGCGGCGTTCTCCGCTGCCTCGATGGTGACCTTGCTGAAGCGGTCTTGTTTCAGTTGGTGCCGGGTTTCTGCGCGCACGGGTTTCCTTCTTCGCCTAAAGATAAGATGACAATTATTCAGTTTAACAGGCCCATTTCCACAGCGTCAAAGCGAAGCGCTCGGATGCAATCGCTCGATGCCCTGGCCTTGCTCTCTGGGTTCGTTGTGCGCTAGCTTCAAGGACGTGGAACACCCCTGCCAACAATGCGGAGCCACGGTCGAGGATGGGCGGCCGTATTGTCCGCAATGCCGCGCTCCGCAAATCCGCGTGCAGGTGGCGGCTCCGGAAGCCGCAGCCAGCCTGAGTTCCGCGTCGGACGACCTTACTTCAGAATCTTTTCCATCCAGGCATTTGGTGGGGAGCAGCGGAACTGGCGGTGCGATGGACCGGGGAATCGGCGCGCGGGCTGCGATCAAGGCCGGCGTGCTGGGCTTTTTCCTGGGAATGCTGGTTCCATTTCTCGCCCTGGTTGTGGCGGGCGCATTGGCGGTGTTTTTTTACCGTCGCGATAGTGGGCTGCTGCTTCCTCCCGCGCTGGCCGCGCGGATTGGAGGAGCGGCGGGAGTTGTGGCGGTCGCCATTCAGTCGTTTTTTTTCACCCTCTGGATTTTCGTATTTCACCACCAGCAGGAATACATCGATTCGGTGACGCGGTTTGTGCACTCGGTCGGGGCCGACGCTTCGATTCCCGACATTCAAGCCAGCATCCGGAGCCTGTTCACTCCGGCGGGGCTGATTTTCACTATATTCTTTGTGATGATCGTTGCCGTGGCCCTTGCCTCCGCTGGCGGAGCGCTAGGTTCGGTGATGATGCGGCCCCGCAAGCCTCGCGGGTGATACCGGACGATTGACTCCTGCTCGGCCCTTGCTCTGGGCTGATCCGCGCGCGTATGATGCAGCGTTCATGAGTTCACGCACGCCAGGGCGTCCCGTCGAGATCCACGAGAAAGCGCAGTTGATGTCCGCCTCCGAGGTGGAGCGGACCTTGATCCGGCTGGCGCACGAGATTCTCGAAAAGAACAACGGCATCGACGATTTGGCGCTGGTCGGAATCCGGCGTCGTGGAGTTCCGCTGGCGGAACGGCTGGCGAAAATCATTCAGCGCATCGAGAAGAAGCCCGTGCTGGTCGGCACGCTCGACATCACCCTCTACCGCGACGATCTTTCCACGTTGGACTCCAAGCCCGTCGTACGCAAAAGCGAAATGGAAATTCCCATCGAGGGGAAGTCGGTGGTGCTGGTGGACGACGTGCTCTACACCGGCCGCACCACCCGCGCCGCCATGGACGCGCTGTTCCGCGTGGGGCGCCCCAAGCGCCTGCAGTTGTGCGTGTTGATCGATCGCGGCCATCGCGAGTTGCCGATTGAGGCTGCGTTCATCGGGCGAACGGTGCAGACGACGGAAAATCAGATTATCGAGGTTAAACTTCGCGAGGTCGACGACGCGGAGAAAGTCCTGCTGATGGAAAGGCAGCAGACGACAGCGTAGACGGTGTTTGTGGAGACCCTTATGAATCCAGCGCGCGGTTCTCTGCTCGGCATCGAGCACATGGAAGCAGCCGAGATCCTGAAGCTCTTGAAGTTTGCCCGGCGCATGAATCCGGACCATGCGCGACCCCTGCTCAAGGGCAAGCGGGTGATGCTTCTTTTCTACGAGGCGTCCACCCGTACGCGGAGTTCGTTTGAAATCGCGGCCAAATCGTTGGGGGCGCATACCGTTCTGATCCAAGCCATGGGTTCGAGTATTGAAAAAGGGGAATCGCTGCTCGACACGGGATACACGGTGCGGGCGGTGGGCGCCGATATCATCGTCATCCGCCACCCCAATGCCGGCGCGCCGTACGTGATGGCGCAACATATCGACGTGCCCGTGATCAACGCGGGAGATGGACTGCATGAGCATCCCTCGCAGGCGCTGCTCGACGCCTACACAATTCTGCGCAACAAGAAGACTTTCAAAGGTCTGCAAGTGACGATTGTCGGCGACATTTTTCACAGCCGAGTGGCGCGGTCGGCTTGCCACCTGTTAAGCAAATTCGACGTCAAGATCATTCTTTGCGGGCCGCCCGAACTCGTGCCCGAGATTGCGACCACACTCGCGCCCGGCGTGCGCGTGACCCGCCATATCGAGGACGCCTTGCGCGGCACCGATGTGATTATGCTGTTGCGCGTGCAAAGCGAGCGCTTGGCAGGAATGAAAATCGACCTCCCGGAATATATTGCGCGCTACCAGATGACTCCGGCTCGATTGAAGATGGCGAAAAAGGATGCCATCGTGATGCATCCTGGTCCCATCATTCGGGGGCTGGAGTTGACGAGCGAAATCGCCGACGGCGTGCAGGCGCGCATCCTGGAGGAAGTGCACAACGGCGTGCCCACGCGCATGGCGATTCTGGCACGGGCGATGGGGAAGATGCGATGAGTCCGGAAAAAACTCGAACCAGTCTTCTGATCAAAGGCGGCCATCTGATCGACCCGGTGGCGCGCATCGACGCGCCGATGGACGTGCTGCTGAAAGATGGCCGCGTCGCCGAAGTCGCCGCTCCCAACAAAATCAAGGGCGGTGCGGACGAGAAATTCGATGCTCGTGGACTCGTCGTCGCTCCCGGCTTTATCGATCTGCACGTGCACTTGCGCGAGCCCGGACAGGTGCACAAAGAGACGATCGCGACGGGCACGGCCGCCGCTGCCGCCGGTGGATTTACCTCGGTCTGCACCATGCCGAACACGGTTCCGGTGGTCGATTCGGTGGAGTGGGTCGAATGGCTTCGTCAGCCGGAACGCGGCGCGGTCGTCAATGTGTTTGCCATTGCGGCCGCGACCCGCGCCAGCAAGGGCGCTACGCTCACCGACTTCCGCGCGCTGCAAACCGCCGGAGCGATTGCGGTGACCGACGATGGCAAGCCCATCCTCGATGACAGCATCATGCGCGAGGCGCTGGTTCTCGGCGGAGAGCTGAATTTTCCGGTGGTGCAACACGCCGAAGACACGCGCATGACCGAGAATTGCTGCATGCACGCGGGGGCGCGTTCGTTCCGCTTGGGATTGCGCGGCATGACGGCGGCTGCGGAAGCGTCTGTTGTGGAGCGCGACGTGCAACTCGCCATGCACATTCCCAACGCCCGCCTGCACGTAGCGCATCTTTCGACGGGCGACGCGCTCAAGAGTGTGCGCCGCGGCCGGCGCGCCAAAGCGCGCGTTACCTGCGAAGTAACCCCGCACCACTTCACGCTCACCGACGAGGACATGCGCGACTACGACAGCAATTACAAGATGAATCCGCCGCTGCGCTCGAAGTCTGACCTGGAAGCCATTTTGGCTGCGCTCGCCGACGGCACGGTCGATGCCATCGCCACCGACCACGCGCCGCACGCCGCGCATGAAAAGGAAATGGAATTCGAGCGCGCGGCGTTCGGCATCACGGGATTGGAAACGGCGCTGGGGCTTGCGATCACCAGGTTGCATCGCGAGAAGCACATCCCGCTGGCGCGCATCGTGGAACTGTTCACTGCCGGTCCGGCGCGGTGTTTCGATTTTCGCGGGCGTGGTTCGCTGGTGCGCGGATCGATTGCAGACGTTACTATTTTCGATCCGAAGAAGAAATGGACATTCGAAGCCGCCAAGTCGCGGTCAAAATCGAAAAACACGCCGTTCGATGGTTGGTCGCTGACGGGGAAGGTTGTGGCCACGATCGTTGGCGGAAGAATCGTGCATTCCGCTTGATTGGGGTACCCGCAACTATTTTTGATAAGGACGCAATCATGAGAAAGCTGGAATCGAAGCTCGCGACGCTGGTCGCGGGAGTGTCGTTGGTGTGTTTGGTGTTCGCGCAGGCGGCGCAAGCGGAAGAGGGCATGTGGACTTTCGACGATTTTCCGTCCAAGACCGTGGGGACAAAATACGGCTTCACGCCCTCGCAGGACTGGCTTGACCACGTACGCCTGTCGTCGCTGCGTATCGCGGGCGGGTGTTCGGCGTCGTTCATTTCTCCCGAGGGATTGGTGATGACCAATCACCACTGTGTCGTCGGATGCGTGGAGCAGATTTCGACTCCGGAGCAGAATCTGGAAGAGAACGGCTATTCCGCGAAGACGCCGGCCGAAGAGAAAAAATGCCCGGATTTCGAGCTCGATCAGTTGGTTGAGATTCGCGATGTAAGCAAGGACGTGCAGGGTGCGATGGCCGGCAAGACGGGCGACGAGGCCAACAAAGCGCTCCATGCCAAAGAAGCGGAACTGCAGCAAAGCTGCGGATCGGATCGGAGTGTGCGTTGCGACGTGGTTTCGTTGTACCACGGCGGAGTCTACGATCTGTACCGGTACAAACGCTACAACGACGTGCGCCTGGTGTTTGCGCCGGAGTTTTCAGTGGCGCAATTCGGTGGCGATCCGGACAATTTCAATTTTCCGCGCTTTGATTACGACATCGGCGTGCTGCGTGCGTATGAGGGAGACAAGCCTGCGATCACCAAGGATTACTTGCACTGGAGCGCGAACGGGACCAAAGACGGCGATCTGGTTTTTGTCTCCGGGAACCCCGGCGGCACGTTCCGTGAACTGACAGAAGCGCAACTGGCTTTCGAGCGCGACGTTCTCTATCCCAACCGGATTCCGGAAATCTCCGAGCGCCGCGGAGAACTGGAAGCATTCATCGCTCGCGGGCCACAACAGGCGCGCGAGGCCAGCGATGATCTGTTTTTCCTGGAAAACGGTTTCAAGGTTTACTTTGGCCGGCAGCAGGCCTTACTCGATCCGCAGTTCTTTGGCACCAAGGTAAAGGAAGAGCAACACCTGCGCGCCGCCACGGCAGCGGACGCGAAGCTGGCCGCGTATCTCCCGGCTTGGGACGAGATCGCACAAGTTCAGCAAGTGCGTTCGCAGCTCTTTGTGCGCAACAGTTTGTTGAACGGCAGCACCTTCCGATCGGGTCTGCTTGGCGATGCAGTCACACTGGTGCGGGCTGCCTCCGAGCGCACTAAGCCCAACCGGGAACGCCTGCCCGGGTATACGGATCAAGCATTGGTCAACGTGCAGCAGCAGTTGTCGGCGGCGGCCCCGGTTTATAAGGATCTGGAAGAATTGAGTCTGGCATTGTCGTTCACCGTGATCCGGCGGGACCTGGGAACCGACGATGCGTTCGTGCGCAAGATGCTGGGTAAGGATTCGCCCGAACAATTGGCGCACAAGCTCGTGAACGGGACACATTTGGAAGACGCGAAGGTTCGGGAAGAGTTGTACAAGGGAGGCCAAAGCGCAATCGACGCCTCGACCGATCCGATGATTCGCTTCGCTGCTTCGCTGAACGACGAACTGCTGGCAGTACGCAAAAATTACGAGGCGCGGGTGGACGCTCCAACACGAGAGGCAGCGGAGAAGATTGCAAAGGCGCGCTTCGCCGTCTATGGAACCAGCGTCGATCCCGACGCGACCCTTCACGCTGCGTCTGAGCTATGGAACAGTGAAAGGCTTCGACAACGCCGAGGGCAAGTTTGTAGCGCCTTACACGAACATCGGAGGCCTGTTCGAGCGGGCAACAGGAGCAGATCCGTACAAGCTGCCTGAGAGCTGGCTGAAAACGAAATCTTCGCTGAATTTGTCTGTACCCATGAATCTGTCGACAACGAACGATACCACCGGCGGCAATTCTGGCAGCCCGCTGATCGACAAGGACGCGAACGTAGTTGGCCTGCTTTTTGACGGCAACATTTTCTCCCTGGGCGGCGACTACGGCTACGACGCAGCGAAGAACCGCTCGGTGTGCGTGGACAGTCGCGCCCTGCTCGAGGGAATGCGAAGGGTATACCACCTCGACCGCATCGTCGATGAGATCGAGGGGCCGCGAAAGTAGAAGCAATTCGGGCGCCGGCCCGCGCAGAGCCAAGACGCAAGCCGGGCTGATGGCGGCTGGGTGCTACAATCCATCGCCATGAGGCCATTCGCCATGAGTTCATTCGCAACGACGCGCACACTGTTTTTCTTCCTGCTGATTCCATTCCTGACTGCCCAGACTGCGACTGAAGTCGAGATCACTGCGGAACCCTCGCACCATCTTGCGCTTGAAAACGAGTATGTGCGCGTCTTCAAGGTCGAGGTTCCGGCGCATGCTGCGACGCTGATGCATCGCCATCGCCACGACTATGTCTACGTCACGCTCGGCGATGCGCACCTCTCCAATGAAGTCGAGGGCAAGCCGCCGGTGGAGGTTAAGCTCGCCGACGGCGATACGCGATTTGTGCCGGGAGATTTTGCCCACGTCGCCAGGAATCTGTCAGACCAGCCGTTTCGCAATGTGACGATCGAGTTGTTGCAGGATGAAAAGTTGCGGCACGCAGATTCGCATTGGCCGGAAGAAGCTGGGGAAAAGACCTTCCCCGGCGGGCGCATCAAGACTCTGTTCGTGAAAGATGGAGTTCGAGTGTCGGAAACCACGCTCGAGCCGGGAGCGGTCGTGCCCAGTCATCATCACAACGGTCCGCACTTGCTGGTTGCGGTCAGCGATCTCGATTTGCGCAGCGACGTGGAAAGGAGGGCGCCGACGCTGGCAAAATTCAAGTCCGGCGAAATCAAGTGGCTGCCGGGCGGCTATACCCACACGGTGACCAATGTCGGGAAGAGCCCCGCAAGACTCGTGACGGTGGAATTCTAGATCGAGCTGGCTACTCGCTCTTGACCAACGGGTTCCCCGGAGAAACAAAAGCTATGCGATGGAGCTTTGCGATGAAGCGGTCTTTGTCGCCGGAAGTGGAGGCGGCGGCGAGGCGCTTGCGGAGTTTTGTGATTTTTTCCGCGCGGGTACGGCGGCGGCGAATTTCGGGACGACGGCTGGGTGCGGACATAACTTTCTCCTCAGATGATTGATGCAGTAACCGGAAAGTGACCGGCGAAATCACGAGTCGGAACCACGGTCGCAGCCGCGGACTCATGCCGAATGTCAATTATAGGGTCGATCGGCACGGCTGGCAAAGCGGCTAACGCGGAAGATGGCCCTGGCAAACCAATACCGGCAGGCGCGGATACTTTGCGAAGCGCGAATCCTGGAACGAAAGCTTGCAGAGCATGAAAATCGAACCGCGATCGGATTCCATCTGCCGCGCATGCTGACAGTCGCGGCAGAGGCCGGGGTCGGTGCGGATCGGCGTGTCGTCGGCAGTTGAGGACATGCGGAGACTGGTTCCCAATCGCTGGTTCCTAATCAAGGATCGGACCCAAGGGTGCGGAAAGAACTGACAAAAGACTTGATGGCAGCCGGACCTGTAAGCCGAATTCTGTCCGCAACATGAATGCTGCGGGACGGTCATTCCTCTGGGCCACGCATTACTGCGGGGCTCAAGCGACCTACCCGGAGGTTGTGGCGCGCCGAGCCGGCACGCTTCCAGCTTGCGCCGGAATCCCTCCCTATTTGGTCTTGCTCCGTGTGGGGTTTGCCCTGCCCGCCGCATTACTGCGGCGGCGGTGCGCTCTTACCGCACCTTTTCACCCTTACCTGAGCCTTGCGGCCCGGGCGGTATGTTTTCTGTGGCACTTTCCGTCCAACCGGCTTCAACCGGCCGTCCCGGACGTTATCCGGCACACTGCTCTGCGGAGTTCGGACTTTCCTCTGTCTTGTGTCTTGCAACAGCGACCGTCCGGTCCGGCTGCCAACTACTTCATTATAGTGCACGCAGAAGTGCAGGCAGAGAGTCTGGCCGGAAGGCAGCTTTGCTCTTACTCCTGCGGTTTCGGTGCAAGCAGCAGCGGATACAGCAGCAGGGCCACGCCGATCAACAGCGGAATCAGCCCGACAAGATAAACCGGCTCCTCGCGTACAAGTCCACGCAGAAGCACCATGACACCGATGCCGATGGCCGACGTCACCAAACCGCCGATTTTCATGCCTTCGAGACGGCGTTTTACAGAGTTCTTTTCCTGCTCACGCATCAATTCCAGCGCGCCCTGGGCTCCCTCGCCTGAGCTCTCCGCAATTTTCTTCAGGGTTTCACTCTTGTAGTGGGCTTCTCTCTCTTTGCGGCGCGCCTCCGACCACGAGGCCACCGCCAGGAACGAGAACAGCGCTATGCTGCCGACGATAGGGACTAGAAAAACAGAAACGGCTACGAGGGTATCTCCGATATTGGGTTCCATGTGTCCTCCGCTAGGCGGTTTATCCGCTTGCATCGGGTAGGACCGGCCTTCCGCACTTCCGGTTGCATTTTCTTATTGCGGGGCCATTTTTGAAATAATGCAACCGTGCGTGACCGCGTCGTGTCATACCATTGAGGCAGAGTCCAGCGTGAGCGCCCACGACGACCAGACCGATGTCGAGAGAGTTCTGTCTGGCGAGATCGCGGCCTTTGAGGGGATTGTCCGCCGATGGCAGGGGCCACTGGTGAATCTGGCCTACCGTTTTTGCCATGATCGCGGCCGCGCCGAGGAGATGGCGCAAGAAGCTTTTCTTCGTGCTTACCGCGCACTCGGCCAGTGGCGCAAGGATGCGGTCTTTTCCACCTGGCTTTTCGCGCTGGCGACGAACCTCTATCGTTCGGAACTGCGCCGCATCCCGGCGCAAGCGGTTTCGCTCGAGGACATTGCCGAGCCTTGGGACGCGCGCGCCTCGGATGGAAGTCTCGACGACAAGAATCGGGATTTAGCGGTGCGGCGCGCGGTTTGCAATTTGCCGGCGAAGTATCGCGAGGCATTGACTCTCTTTTACTTTCACGACATGGACGTCAGCACTGCAGCGCGGAGTCTCGGCCTGCCCGAAGGTACGGTCAAGGCGAGATTGTCTCGCGGGCGGGAAATTTTGCGCAGCAAACTTCCACAGCTGTTGGCTCTGCCGCACTTGAAGGAGGCTTAATGCAACAATTGACCGGGCACGACGATGATGAAATTAACCGCATTCTCTCCAGCGAAGAGGAAATCCTTCCGTCGTCGGGCTTCGCCGTCTCCGTCATGGACGCGGTTCGGCGCGAAGCTGCGGCACCGCCGCCAATTGCGTTCCCATGGAAGCGTGCTCTGCCCGGCCTGGTGGTTGCAGGGTTCGTGTTGGCACTCGTTTTCGTGACCGTAGTTGTGGCCATCGCGCAGGGGATTCGAGCGTCAATGACCGCGCAGTTTTCCATGTCCTTGCCGTCCGTGCTAACGCCCAGCTTCGGATTGCACCGGAACCTGGAGAGTGCGGCCAGTTGGACCGTGATGGCGCTGCTGGCAACGCTGGTGTCGGTGAAACTCTCGATGCGCCTTGCTTCCGGAAGGCTGTGAGGCGGTTTCTTCGCTCCACCATTCTCCACATAACACTCTCGCCTTGTGAATGGTGGAATTCTCGCGCTAAGTCTGAAAAGGCGCCGCCCCGGCTGCTAAACTGATAACCAATTCAAGCACCCGGTTGCGAGGTCTCTGTCACGAAGCCTGAGACCTACTCCGGAGACGTGCCCTCATGCATATCACCGAGGCGATGAAGATCGCGTTCCTGTCGTTGTGGGCGAACAAGCTGCGCTCGGCCCTTACTCTCCTCGGCGTGGTCATCGGAGTGGCGGCCGTGATTGCGGTGGTCACGTTCGTCAACGGTATCAATGGCTACGTGGCGGAGAAGATCCTCAACCTGGGTGCGGACGCGTTCATCATGTGCAAGGTTTCGCCTGCAACCACGAACATCGATCACTATCTGGAAGCCATGAAGCGCAAAGACTTGAACATGGACGATTACCGCGCGGTGCGCGAGGGGTGCAAGCTCTGCTCGTACGTGGGAGCATACGCCTTCAAACTCACTGGCCATGTGAAATACGGCGAGAAGTCGCTTAGCGACACGATGGTGTGGGGGATGACTCCGGCGGTTGCGGTGACGCGGGACATCGATATCGATGCGGGCCGCATGTTCGGAGAATCGGATCTGGAACATGACGCGCCCGTGGCCGTAGTCGGCTCCGACATTGTGGACAACCTGATGCCGGGCGTCGATCCCATGGGAAAGGAAATACGGGTGGATGGATGGGTGTACCGAATCGTCGGGATTGGGAAAAAGAAGGGCTCGACGCTAGGGCAAAGCCTGGACAATTATGTGTTCTTGCCCATGACCTCGTGGATGAAACAGTATGGCACTCGCGACATGAATATGCGAATCTCGGCGAAGACCGCGGGCGAGGGAGCTGCGATGGACGCGACCATGGACGAAGCGCGGGTGATTCTGCGCGCGCGGCGGCACGATTCTCCGGGCAAAGCCGACTCCTTTGACATGGAAAATAACAGCAACCTGATGAGCATCTTCGCCGACCTGACGGGGACATTTTTTGCGGCCATGATCGGCATTGCGGCCATCTCTATGGTTGTGGGCGGGATCGTAATTATGAACATCATGCTGGTCTCGGTGACGGAACGCACGCGGGAAGTGGGGATTCGCAAAGCGATGGGCGCAAGGCGATCCGACGTGCTGTTGCAATTTCTGATCGAGGCGGTGATTTTATCGCTGTTGGGCGGCGTGGTTGGAGTGCTGCTCGGAATCGCGGTGGCCAAGGGCGTGACGCTCGCGGTGGGAATGCCTTCGGTGATCAAGCTGTGGGCGGTGTTTGCGGGGCTGATCGTCGCCGCCAGCGTGGGCGTTTTCTTCGGCGTGTATCCCGCGCGGCGAGCGGCAACGCTCGACCCCATCGTGGCGCTGCGGTTTGAAACATAGGGATTCGGTTTTCATATCATGCTCGGTCGAAGCGAATTCGGTGAAATCATCACGATGGCGCTGGCCACCATCCGCACGAATAAGCTGCGCTCCGGGCTCACCGTGCTGGGGATCGTGATCGGCGTCGCCGTGGTCATCGGCATTTCGTCGATCGTGCGCGGATTGAACGACAACGTCAGCAGCATGATCAGCAGCATGGGGTCGAACATTATTTTTGCCTTCCACCTGCCGATTACCTTCGGGCCGCCGACCGAGGAATTGCGGATCCGCAAAGAGCTGACGTTTGAAGATGCGGAGGCCATGAAGGATCTGCCGCACGTGAAGGCCGTCAGCGCCGGTGTCCGCTACGTTGAGCCACAGTTTGGCAGCGGCACCTACGTCGTTAAATATGGCGACCGGAAGGCCAAACAGACGATTTTGGAAGGCGATACGGCGTCGGCGAAGGACGTCTTCGATCTGAACATGAGATCGGGACGCTGGTTCAGCGATGTCGACGACGACCGGCGGGCGAATGTGATCATTGTCGGTGCGGATACCGCGGAAGAGCTGTTTGGTAGTAGCGACCCGCAGGGGAAGGAAATCAATATCGAGGGGCAATTGTTTGAAGTGATCGGGGTCGCAGAGAAGGTCAAAAGCGCGTTCGGCGGCGGCAAAAATCCGGACGACAATAAGGTATATTTTCCACTGGCCACGCTGCGCAAAATGCATCCCGAACTTAAGCAGCACTTCATCAGTGTCAAGGCAACATCGCACGCGGACATGCCCAAAGCCGAAGATGAAATGCGCGAACTGCTGCGCCGGCGGCGGCGTGTGCCTCCGGACAAGCCGGACAATTTCTCCGTCTTCACCCAGGATTCCCTGTCGGACGTATGGAACCAGATCACCGGCGCGGTCTTCATATTCATGTTTGCCGTTTCAAGCGTGGCGTTGATCGTGGGTGGGGTGGGCGTGATGAACATCATGCTGGTGTCGGTGACCGAGCGCACACGGGAAATCGGCGTCCGCAAGGCGATTGGCGCCCGCAAGTCCGATATTTTGCTGCAATTCACGCTCGAAGCGATCACGCTCACGGCCATCGGCGGGATCATGGGTGTTCTCGTGGGCGCAATCATCACTTATGCGATCCGCATGGTGTGGGACTCGCTGCCCGCGACCATGTCGGTGTTCTGGGCCAGTTTCGGGTTTTTTGCCGCAGCAGCCGAGGGGCTGATCTTTGGCATTTATCCCGCGTGGAAAGCAGCCAACCTCGACCCGATCGAGTCGCTGCGCTACGAGTAACGTTGTTAGGGCGCACATCGCTATGAGTAATATGGATTGATGCCGCCACTCACCACGAGAGCTGTGCTCGAAGCCGTGGCCGCGATTGGGACGGTCTGCAGTCTTGGTTTTTACTTTCTCTCCGTGCTCTCGGCGGCCAGTTTTCTTCGGTACGCTCGCAACTGGCGGAGCCAGGTTCCGCCGCTGGAAAGCCAACTTCCGCCCGTTTCGATTCTCAAGCCGCTGAAAGGTCTCGATCCCGAGGCTTGGGAGAGTTTTTGCAGCCATTGCGAACAGGACTACCCGCAATTTCAATTGATCTTCGGGGTCAGCGATGCCGCCGATCCTGCCGTCGATGTGGTGGGCAAGCTGCAAGCGAAATATCCCGCGCTTGCGATTGAACTGATTGTTTGCGAGCGCATTCTGGGAACGAATATCAAAGTCAGCAATCTGGCGCAGATGCTGCCGGCAGCGCGCCACGAACTCTTGCTGGTGAACGACAGCGATATCCGGGTTCCTCCGGATTATTTGCGCCAAGTAGTCGCGCCGCTCGCGGACGCTTCCGTCGGACTGGTGACTAGTCTTTACCGCGGTATCGCCGGCCCGACTCTGGGCTCGCGCCTCGAAGCCTTGGGCATTAGCACTGACTTTGTGCCGGGCGTTCTGAGCGCGAGGTTTCTGGAAAAGGGATTGCGCTTCGGGCTGGGTTCCACGCTGGCGTTCCGCCGCCGCGACCTCGAAGCCATCGGCGGTTTCGAAGCGCTGCTGGACTATCTGGCCGACGACTATGAACTCGGCCGCCGCATCGCCGCCGCCGGAAAGCGAGTGGAACTCAGCGCCTCCATCGTCAGTACCTTTCTGCCCGCTTACTCGATGCGTGAGTTTTTCCGCCATCAAGTGCGCTGGTCGCGGACCATTCGCGCCGCCCGGCGCTGGGGATACGCAGGACTAGTCTTCACGTTTGGCTTGCCTTGGGCGTGCGCGACGCTGCTGGCCGCTCAGGGTGCGGTGTGGGCGTGGATACTGCTGGCGCTGACGTTCTTCGCCCGACTGGCGGTCGCATTCACGGCCGCGGCGCTCGTGCTCGGCGACCCGCAATTCTTCCGCGACCTTGTTCTGCTGCCACTGCGAGACTTGATTGCGCCAATCGTCTGGGCAGCGAGTTTTATGGGCAGCCGTATCCACTGGCGCGGCGATGTGTTCGAACTGAAAGACGGACGGCTAATTGCCGTGAAGTGACGATCGCTGGGCCGGAGCCTTAGGCTGGTTGGAAAAAATTGTCTTTCCCCCGCGGCGCGCGACGACGTAGCTTGTCAATCCGTGCAACGCCGCCGGGTCCTCCTGATCGGTCCAGAAGAAAACGCGTTGCGGGCCGGTCCACATTTCGGCGAACGATGCCTGTGTTTCCCAAACCCGCGGCGCTCCGGGAAATTGCGTGCCGTACCACATGTTTCCGCCACGCGCGTGCAGGCTGTGCAACGGCAGCCCGGAATAAAAATTCAGCGTGGACGCGTTTTCATACAATCCGCCCACAACGATTTGGTCGCCTGGCTGGTATTGCTCGCGAATCGCCAACGCCAGATCCTTCGACGAAATGATCGGTGAGAAGATGCCGAACGCAATCCGCACACATGCCAGCACAACGACCATCATTGCAGCCAGCGCAACGTTGCCCGCTCCCGCCCGATTGCGCCGGCGGAGAATAAAGTTGACAAGCGTGCCTAGCAAAAAGGCGAGTGAAAAGCCGAACAGCGGAACGCGAAATGCGCCCATCGCCTGCGGCGTCAAATCCAGAAAATGGCCGAACGAGAGCGCGTAGTCTTGCGGATTTTTCCGCAGCAGATCCGACAGGTCGGTACCCGGAGCCGGTGCCTTCGAAAAAAACAGAAGGGCGAAGCCAGCCACGGCGATGATGGCGCCAACAGCCAGAAGGATTGCCGACGAAATCCGTCCGTTGCGCCGTTCGCGGCTATCCGCGTCGGACGCACGTTCCCGTTGCAGCCATCCGCCGACCAGCAGCGCCATGCCTGGAATCGCCGGAATCGTGTAGTACTCCTGCCGCGTGGAGAGGCTGAAGAACCCTACGATCACCACGTTCCATAGGAAAAATAATAGATAGGCACGCTGGCGGCGCGTCATCTGCGAGCGAAATTCGCGCCAGCGCCGCGGCACTTCCTGCAGCGATTGCGGAAGAAACACGGTCCACGGAATCAGCCACAGAACCAGCAACACCCAGAACAGCAGCAGCGGAACCGTGTCGTAGTCGCGTGGAACACGTCTATTCAGGAAACGCAGGATGTGCTCATTGACGAAGTAGAACCAGAGAAATCCCCGAACGTTCCCCTGCGGGGGATTGCGCAGTGCGGCCAGAATATGCCATGGCGCGGCGATTGCCAAAAATACGAGCGAGCTCGAAAACAGGCGCAGCTTGAACAAAAGCCGCAGATTTCCCGTCAGCAGCAAATAAAGTCCGATCGCTCCTGCCGGAAACACGAGTCCGATCAGTCCCTTGGTGAGGACGTTGAGAGCGCAGACGGCAGCGAGTCCCCAACAAATCCAGCGCGAGGGCTTCGTTTGCTCCAGCGATACCAAAAAAAGCCAAAACGTCAGAGTCAGCCAAAGGCCGACGGGAACGTCTGGAATCAGAAATCGCGTAAAAAGAAACGGGCCAAGAGCGGTCGCCAACACCAGGGCGGAATCGAATCCGCCTTCGCTGCCGAACGTCCAGCGTCCCAGCCCATACGTGGCGAGAATCATCGCCAGCACGCCAAGCATGAGCGGAAGGCGCGTGCTCCATTCGCTGATTCCGAACAGCGTGTAACTCGTTGCCACGCCCCAATACATCAGCGGAGCTTTTTCCAAATAGCGGATGCCGTTGACGTAGAGCGTCACCCAGTCGTGGCGCTGGAGCATTTCCTTGGCCGCTTCGGCATGCACGGTGTCGGCATCGTCGAGCAGGGCCGGACGCGCGAGTCCGGTCATATAGATGACTGCCCACAGGCCAAGCAACAGCAGCAAGCAAATCCGCCAATCCGCGAGCAGCCGGTTCGGTGCCATCGTTATCGGGGATGTTGTTCTCTTAATTGTCGTACGTTCGGGATTGGGCACAGCGCCGGCATTCATCGCGGAATTTCTCATTATACGGGAGTACGGGGACGGAGCTCTGAGCGGTCCCGGCAGGGCCAAGCCCCGCCGCCACACAACTTCAGTCCGCCGCGACTCCGCGGGAAACACGGTCATCGGCTACTTCGCGGTAGATCTCTAGGATTCTCGATACGGAAGTGGTCCAGGAAAAACGCTGCGCCTGCTCATAGCCGCGTTGTTTCATCTGCGCGCGCAGCGCCGGATCGAGCAGCACGCGCTGCAATCCGCGCTGAATCTCAAATACGTTCTCCGGGTTCACCAGCAACGCCGCGTTGCCCGCCACTTCCGGCAAGCTCGACGTGTTCGAGGTGACGACGGGGGTTCCATGGGCCATGGCTTCGAGCGGAGGCAATCCGAATCCCTCGTAGAGCGACGGAAACACAAAAACCTTGGCGACATCGTAGAAAATACGCAGCACTTCGATGGGCACGAATCCGAGAAAACGGACATCGTGCTGCACTCCTCCGCGCACCACCGTGCGACGCAGGCGCGGATGGCTCGAAAGATCGTCGCCGATGATGATGAGCTTCAGATCCGGGAATTGCCCTTCTTTTCGCAGTTCGTTCTTCAGGGCCGAAAACGCTTCGATGATGCGCACCACATTCTTGTGCGGCCGGATCGCGCCCGCATACAAAAGGAAGGGATGGTTCACCTGGTAGCGCTCGGCGATGAGGGCGTGGTCCGCGTTGGTGGCGTGGCCGTGCAGAAAACGCTCGTCGATTGCGTTGTACACCACCTCGATGCGCCGGTCGGGAATAGCGAGCAGCTTTTCGATTTCGTTTTTGGTGAACTGCGAAACCGCGAGCACCCGCGCTGCCTTGCGCAACACGCGCCGCGTCAGATAAAAGTGCACGCTGCGCCGTAGACCGGAGGTGTTGCGCGATCCATACATGTGCTCCAACAGATCGTGCACGGTCACAATATAGGGGCAGTTCAGTCCGCGTGGAATCCAGAACAGATGCGGGATGTGAACCACGTCGCATTGCAAACGGCGCACGATGGCGCGGAAATCGAGAGTTCCTTTGAGCGTGTCATCGCTCCCGACCAGCACTTCCAAGTGAAAGTTCGGCGGCAGGGCGCCAAATTCCGCCACCTTCTCCGGCGATCCAATGAGGAAATAGTTGCTGTCGTGATCCAGGCGCGCGAGCGTCCGCACCACGTTCCGGATGTAGGTTCCAACGCCGAATTCCGTCATTCGACGGATGTCGATGGCTACTTTCACAGAGTGAATTTAACCACACCGACGCGGCGGGACACAGTGAAAACAGCCATAACAAGACCTTGTCATTCTTCGGTCACTCAGAGTGAACTGCAGGAGTGCATGAGAGCGTTAGACTCTGGCCTCCGCCTGCGCCTTGGCACGCCGCTCGGCGTACAGCGGGAACTGCTCCGCCATCCCCAGCACCTGCTTGCGGATCTTCGCCAGCACTATGGCGTCGGTCCGATGATCGAGCGCCTCCGAGATCCAGTGCGCGATCTGCTTCATCTCCGCTTCCTTCATGCCGCGCGTGGTTACCGCGGGAGTGCCGATGCGAACGCCGCTTGGCTTCATCGGCGGATTCGTATCGAACGGAATCGCGTTCTTGTTGACCGTAATTCCGGCTTCGCCGAGAGCTTTCTCCGCCTCGCTCCCGAACATGCCTTTTGCGAAAACGTCGACCAGCATGAGATGCGTATCCGTTCCACCGGAGACGATGCGATAGCCATCGGCTGCGAGCGTCGCGGCCATCACCTTTGCATTAGCTACGACCTGCCGCGCGTAGTCGCGGAAACTGGGCTGCGACGCTTCGAGGAAGCACACGGCCTTGGCGGCGATGATGTGGACGAGCGGACCGCCTTGCATGCCGGGGAAAACCGTCTTATCAATTGCCGCGGCAAATTCCTGTTTGCTTAAAATCATGCCCGAGCGCGGGCCACGCAGCGTCTTATGCGTGGTTGAAGTCACGATGTGCGCGTGCGGAACGGGCGATGGATGCGCTCCTCCGGCGACCAGACCTGAGAAGTGCGCCATATCGACTAGATAGAATGCGCCGACCTTGTCGGCGATCTGGCGCATGCGGGCGAAGTCGATGATGCGCGGATAGGCACTGCCGCCACCGATGATCAGTTTTGGGTGCTCCGCCGTGGCTAGCCGTTCCAGTTCGTCATAGTCGATGGTCTCCGTTTCCTTGGTCACGCCATAGGGAACGATCTTGTAGGTCTTGCCCGAAAAATTCAGAGGATGTCCGTGGGTGAGGTGCCCGCCGTGAGCGAGATTCAGTCCGAGAATCGTGTCGCCGGGCTGTAGGATGGCAGCGTAAGCGGCTTGATTGGCCTGCGATCCGGAGTGCGGCTGGACGTTCGCGTTCTCGGCGCCGAAGAGTCTCTTAGCCCGCTCGCGGGCGATCGTTTCGACTACGTCGGTGAATTCGCATCCGCCGTAATACCGCTTGCCGGGATACCCCTCCGCATACTTGTTGGTGAAGACGGAACCAGCGGCTTCGAGCACGGCTTCGCTGACGAAGTTCTCGGAGGCGATGAGTTCAAGGCCTTCGTGCTGGCGGCGAGCTTCGTTGTCGATGGCATTCGAAATTTCGGGATCGACTTCGCAGAGCGGGCGGGACATGGCGGAATTTGTCATAGGGACTCCCGGTTATTTTACTCCGAGCGGGGGAAGTTCTAAGGCGGTGAACGATCTTGCAGATCAATTTCCGACCAATCCAGGATCCGGCGCAATAGGCGCCCAGACCACACTACTTGCCTCTTTTGGAGTGATCGGCGCAAACGTGGGATTTGAATTCTTTGTCGCGCTGCAACTCGAATTTGCGCATCATCTCATCGAAAGACGTACCGGCGGCCACACCGGAAGGTTTGAAGCGCCATCCACATGCGGAACAGCCGAAACCTCCAAAGTGCTCTTGCTCAATCCATACCAGTTCCCGGCTCATGGCCGCCTCTGTCGCAGCGCCACATCGCCGTCCGGCCTCACGCCCGGTAACCACTTACCTTCAAGGAACGGGACGTATTGGTTCGCCATGTCGTCTTCTTTCGCGGCGGCGTGTCCGATGGCAACAGCAACTTTTCGGCGCAACGGAAGATGCATAAATAGAAGAATGGGAAAAGTTTACATGCGCCAATTTGGATGGTCTGTAGGACATCCTACATACAGGGGGAGGAGTTTTGTTCGTGGGCCGCGATGCCCGCTGATCGCAGCGAGGCTATGTAGGATGCCCGACAGAAGCGTCGTGCTTGGATCTGTATAATCTCGCCGACAGTGCGGATCCAAAGAGTTTCTTGTTCGCACACGATGACGGGTGAGTTCAACCCCTGCGTCCGAAAGGCTTTTCAGTTCCGATGGTGGCGAACAAGAACCTCCGACTTGCGCAGTCCCGGGAGCGCACGAATGCCGCAGGGAAGCCCGTCAGCAACATAATACTTCTATCGATCTCCGATAACGACTACAGCGCACTTCGTCCTCATCTCGAATACGTCAGCCTGCCCAACCATCTCGTCCTGCACGAGCCGGGTGGAAAACTGGAATTTGCGTATTTCCCGAATCGAGGTTTGATTTCGCTTGTAGTCGTGATGAAAGATGGAAAAACCGCCGAAGCTGGCATCGTTGGCAAGGAGGGGTTTACCGGCACTCCGGCGGCGGTTGGCTTGAACCGGGGTCCTCTGCGGGCGGTAGTGCAAGTCACGGGGGATGGGTTTCGGGTCGAGGTCGGTGCTTTGCGCAACACTTTGGAATCCGCTCCCCAATTGCAATTGATGTTAGCCCGCTATGCGGTCGTTCGGGGCATGCAGATTGCGCAAACCGCCGCGTGCAATCGGCTGCACGGTATTGAGCAGCGGCTGGCGCGCTGGTTGCTGATGACTCAGGATCGAGTGGATTCAGGATCGCTGCGCATCACTCATGATTTTCTCGCGACCATGCTCGGGACCGATCGACCTAGCGTGAGCTTGGCAGCTGGCGTTTTGCAGAAGGAGAAGATCATCGAATACACCCGTGGCGCAGTGAAGATCGTAAACCGCAAGAAGCTTGAACACTCCGCCTGCGAGTGCTACCGGGTGATCCGACAGTACGATGGCGAGCTGGGCTTGCAATAGGGCGGCAATTTGCCCGGATGCGCGCCAAGTGCAGGCGGAAACTCCTGTCCGCGAAAAGCTGCGAGCATTCCGAACTCTGGGTTCCCCTACTGCGAAACGACGGGCTTGATGTGCTGGCGAATCCACGCGAGGATCTGGGCAAAGCGAAATTCGTGGCGCTCCATCGAGCCGACGATGAACGCGTATCCGGACTCAGCCTCGATGGCTAGATAATATCCGTTACGCTGCAGAAAAACGCCGCAAGCCGCGAGGGCAATACGCTTGTTGCCGTCGAGGAAGCCATGGTTATTACCGAGCGATTCCATCAGCGCGGCGGCTTCTTCTTCGATGGAGTTATAGTATCCAGTTTGCGGACGAAAAACGGCGGCCTCAACCGCTCCCTTGTCGCGGACACCGTGGACGCCGCCGAACAGTTCAATCAACCGATGTTGTATCCGATAGACTTCCGCGACGGTCAGATAGTCCGTCATTTACCGGGCTAGACGCTGAAGAAGATCGTGGTTCCTGGCCGCGAACTTTTCGAACTCTTCCATTACTTCCGGCCGGACCAGGTGCTGGGACGGAACCACATTGTGCAGGTAAAACCGGAGCGCCTCTTCCAGAACATGCCGCTTCGTTTGCCCATTCCGCTCGGCAACCGCCACGAACTCATCGTAGAGCTGGGCGTCGATCTCAGGAGTGAACTTCTTGGTTGTTGTGGGCGGCATGGTTGGCATCTCCCAATTTGATTACTATTTTATCTTTGCTGTCTGATAAATCAATATAAATCTTGATTTATCCATATCATCACATTCGGCCTGTGATCGCCATCATAGACATCCCCCTCGCCATGCCCGAAAATGAATCCGATTGGTCACGGCAAAACTATCTCCGTCTCCAAAGGCGGACTTTGATGCGCACGATCAAGGGCCATCATCGACGCTCTTTGACAACAAAAATGACACCCCTTCGGTGGCTCGGCCCAGAATTCAGCCAAAAACAGCATCGACGGCAGCTAAGTCCTTATTTTTGAATATTTTGAAGTTAAGTGCTTATTTTTGAATATTTTAGCGCAAATTGGTGGGGGGTGGGGGGGGGGGGGGGGGGGGGGGGACAACAACACCCCCCCAACCCCCAAACCCCCCCCCCCCCCCCCCCCCCCCCCCCCCCCCCCCCCCCCCCCCCCCCCCCCCCCCCCCCCCCCCCCCCCCCCCCCCCCCCCCACAAAACCACCGCCAGCTACTCGAACGCCGTCCTTAGAAAACTCACCAGCTGCCACCCATCCATGTACTTGTATGGAGTCTCGCCTAGCGTGTAATGGCCGCAGGGCAGCACGACGGCTTTGTGATCCAGGTTATGCCTTTTGAATTCCTCGACTACCTGCTCGGAGAATTCGGGCAAGAACGTCATGTCGTATTTCGCATAAATGATGAGCGAGCGGCGCGGCCAGCGCGAAAACTTGTCGAAGTAAACCATCGGGCTGACGGCTCGCCAAACATTGCGCAGGTTCTCGAGGTCAATGGCGGTTTCCAGGCCTTCGCGGATGTGGCGGGTCGATTGGCCGTGCCAGACTACGTCGGCGAAATAAGTCGAGGCGTGATTGAAGGCAGCTACTTGAATCCGCGGGTCGTGCGCGGTGGCGATAAACGCATAGCACGATCCCAGGCTCGTGCCTACGATGCCCAGGCGGTTACAGCCTTGCGATTCCAGCCAGTCGAGGCAGCAGCGTACGTCGATCACTCCCTGGCGGACGGAGTCGAGAGTGCGTCCGATGTTGGCGGAGACGGCATAGTCGGCGCGGTCGATTTCGGCGGGGCGGCGAATGTCGTGATAGGGCATGGACAGGCGCAGGACTGCAATGCCCATCCAGTTCAGCGCCCGGCACAGTGCGTTGTAAGAAATCGCATCGGCATTCCAGTGGGGTAAAAGCACGACGGCGCGGCGCCCGCGGGCAGGGAACCAGCGCGCGTTGACCAGATTATTTTCGGGAAAAGGCGTTGCCACCGGCGAGGTGAAGCGGAGAAAGTCGGCGTGGGTACCGCGGACTTTTTCTTCCAGGCGCGGGTCGGGGGCTTCGCGGGTGCTGAAGACCTGGACTTCGCGGTGTTCGAGGCGGAAATCGGTGGGCTTCTTGTAGGAGTAAAAATTGTCGCTGTCTTGGATGATGTGATCGTTGAAGCTGGAAAAATATTTGAGGAGATCGCCCGAGGTCTGGCCGGCGGGACCGCCGTTGCGGCCCGGCCAGTTGTGCGTCCAATCGAGGCCCCAATCGAGCGGACGGACTATGCGGTTGTTGTCTACCCGCGTGAGCTGGGTCTCCCAGTCGTACATCCATTGAGCGTAGCGCGAGGTCATCTATCTTCTAGAAATACAGCAATGGGGCGGGATTGGCGACTGGGGTTGGTTCAATGGCAGGATTTTGGCACTTAGCAGTCGGCACCGGGCATTCAGTTGTTTGCTGATGGCTGGCGGTTCAGAGATAAACTCGCGGCACTCTTTGCGACAGGCCGCAGAGAATTTCGTAGGGCACGCTTTCGCAGAGGCGGGCGAGTTCCACGGCGTCGACGGTCTTGCCGCTAGCTTTGCCGGTACCTTGCCCGATGAGGATGACTTCATCTCCAACGGCTACGCCGCCGATGTGGCTCACATCAACGATGGTCAGGTCCATCGAAACGCGGCCGACGACCGGCGCGTATTCGCCGCCTACGATCACTCGTGCCCGATTGGAAAGCAGGCGCGGATAACCGTCGGCGTAACCGACGGGCAGCACCGCGATGCGGCTCTGGGTCTTGGTCACGAATGTGCCCATGTAGCCAACGGCTTGCCCGGCGGCAACTTCTTTTACCGTCAGCACTCGGGTTTTCCACGAAAGCACGGGACGCAAGTGCAGGGCAGCGACCGCAGCGGTCTCGCCGCCTCGTGTGAATTCCAGCGAGTATCCGTAGAGCGCGATGCCGGGACGGACCATGGTCTTCCATGTATCGGGGCGCGCGCTCATGGCGGCGGAATTTCCCATGTGAACCAGAGGAGGGTTGAGGCCGTGATTTTGCAGGACCGCTAGCCCCTCTTCGAAGCGTTTCATCTGGCGCCGAGCGTCTTCGGCGTCCAGCACCTCGGCGGATGCGAAATGGGTGCTTACGCCTTCGAGATGCAGGTGCCGGCTCGCGGATAGCATCTCGCACAAATGCGGCAATGCTTCTCGCGGCGCGCCCAGACGGTTCATGCCGGTGTCGAGCTTCAGATGAACGGGCAACACGCTTTGCCGCTTTCGCGCCGCGCGTTCGAGCGACTCGATGTGCCAGGGTTCCCAGATGGTGGGCGTGAGGTTCTGGGCGACGATGGTGTCTTCTTCGCCCTTCCAGATGCCGGTCATCAGCAGGATGCGGGCCTTGACGCCAGCACCGCGCAGCGCGTGGCCTTCGGCGGCATCGGTTACGCCCAGCCACTGCGCACCCTCGGATTCGAGCGCGCGGGCGCACTCGACCGCTCCATGGCCGTAGCCGTCGGCCTTCACTACGGCGCAGATGGTGACTCCCGGGCCGACATGTTTCTGTACGGAGTGGAAATTGGCGGCCAACGCAGTTAAGGAAACTTCCGCCCAAGTTCGGCCGTCGAGAATCAACGAACGGCTCTCGGGCATCTTCGACAGATCCATTTTTGACAAACCCAGCTTCGACAAATCAGGGCGTGGCGCGTTCACATCACCGATTATAACGAGCGTGGCGCGCTGTTCTGTTAATCGGTGATACGAGTTTGTGACGTTAGTTTCCGACTTTAGCCGCCCGACAGCAGAAAGTTGACGGTGATGTCGGTCTCCACTTCGATCGGCTCGTTGTTCAGCAGATACGGGCGATAGCGCCATTGCTTGACGGCTTCGACCGCGGCCGGCGCTAGCATCGGGTGTCCGCGGACTACGACCAGATTCTCGATCGTCCCCGTCTTGCTGATGATGGCACGCAATTCGACCGCGCCCTGGATGCGCGCCTGGCGCGCCAGGGTTGGATAAACTGGCTGCACTCTGTGGAGGAGATTGGCCTCCGCTAAATGCGAAACCAGCAACGGCTTGGTCGCGACTGTGCGCACGGGGGCAACGACCGGCATGTCCCCGAAGCCGTCGAGTATGCCACTACGCGGTGTGCCGCCGCTTCCAGAACCTGTCCATGGCAGGTCGGGCGCTGATGAATCTGCGCTTGCTTCCGAACTCGCATCGTTGACGGGCGCAATGTGAAGAGGAATCGATGACGGCGCGACGATCTGCCCTGGGCGCCGCACGATCACCGTCGCATTCGCATGATGTCCACGTGCGGGTTGTGTTTCCGACTGTTCCAGCGGGGAAAAGGCCGCCGGCGCCGAGATCTGCAGCCAGCGCACCTCCGGCGGCCTGCCAACCCAGATCCACGAGATTGCCAGCAGCAAGCTCAGAGCAAGAGCCTGCATGGTGAAGGATGCGAGTGTGGTCCATCCGCGGCGGACGGACTGGTCCCATGCGCTTTCGAGTGAGCTGAACATGATGTGTGTCCTCCGATACGGGCCCGTTAGCTATACAGACACCTGCGGCGAGCGATTTGATCCCGTGCAGGAGGAGAAACGGCCTTGGCGATGACGCTCGGCGCTCAAATTAAGCAAGAAAAAGGACCGCGTTTGTACGCGGTCCTGATCAATCGGTTGGAACAGAAGTTACCTGAGCGGTGTCGTTATTTTTTCGGAGTCGCGGGCACCGCTGGTTTGGTTACCGGTTTCACGGGTTTGGTGGGCGAACTGCCCGCAGCGGGAGCGGGCACTCCGGATTGAACGTTGAACGCTTCGATCACGGGTTGCGTGATGTCGACGGCGGGCCCGTACCAGATCACGGGGCCGCGGGGCCACTGTTGGGAGGTGTCCAGAATCATGCCATAGCCGTTATCGCTGGCGTATTTCACGATGAGCGGAGCCATGACGGTGAGGATCTTATTTCCGATCTCGCCCTGCTGGGCCTGGAAATCTTCCTGCGCATCCTGCGTCGAGCGATCAAAACTCTTCTGCTTGGTCTCGACTTCTTTTACCAGCTTGTCGCGGGCGGCGTCGTTGAGCTTGTCCTGCTGAGCAGCAAGCTGCTTCTTCAGGCTGTCGATTTCGTCGGCCTTGGCCTTGAGGTCGTTCTGCTTGGGCTCAAATTTCTTGGCGAGCTCGGCGAAATCGCGCTGTCCCTGGTTGGAGAGGAAGATCGCCTGTTCGATGTTGATGGTGCCAACTTTGGTGCCCGTAGCCTTTGATGCTGCGGCAGCGGCAGCCGACGGAGAATCCGGCGCAGTGGCAGCGCCCGCGGCCGGGGCGGCTTGGGCCAGAGCGAAGAGGGAGAGGCCGAATACGGAGGCCACGGTGAGGCGCACGAATCTGTTGAGAATTAACTTGCTGGTTTTTGACTTGTAAATCGACTTGTAGATCATTGGGTGCTTTGAACTCCTTCGAATTTTTCGCAAATGCTGTAAGCTTTCAGCTCGCTGGGCTCAACGAAAACCGATCGTAACCCGAGCCTATCAGTCGTCAGGCCTGAGACACCGGCCTGACACGCAGAACTGAAACATGGACCTGGAAGCCGGCGCAACGAGCACGCTAGGCGCGGACTATCCCCGGCTCTGTTCACGCCGAAACGGCACAGCGTAGTGGTCAGGTGCGGACGCTCTGGATTATACGGAGGGTATGGGAACAGCGTCAAACGGCGTCGCAGTTCCGCACCAAAAGAAACTCTGATTCAGCGTCGACAACAGGTACACAGTGGGGAACGCGGAGGCCCCAAAGGCTTGGTCAGGGCGTCCTTTAATAGGTGCCCACGCCGTTCGCGTTGCGGATTCGAAACCAATCGTAAGGCATCTTGCTGCGGTTCCAGATCGCATCGCAACGCACTCGCAGGAATGCCTGCTGAATCCGGGTGACGACCTGCCAGTTGTCTCGGTTGCTGCGCGCGTCGCTGCGTTGCGCCCACATCTCGCTCAGTTGGCGCTGCCGCAACTTATTGTAGTCGCCGTCGTAGTTGCCGTATGGGCCGCCGTACCCGTACCCATCCTGTGCCGCTTCCATTTTGATCTGGTTGTGCTGGGCAATTCGGTTGTTGGCGTCGATGGCGGCGGAAAGAACCTCCGCTTGCTCGTCGTACCATTCGTGGAGGACGCGCTCGGTTTCGGCGGGATCGTGGGTACTTTTGAACTGGTGGATCGCGTCCAGCACGGTCTGGCTGTTATCGGGACCTTCCAGCGCAATCGCCGGGATGGGGCTCTTGCGCAGTGACATATCGTCATCCGCGAATACCCGCTTGGCCTTGTTCTTCGAGACGTCTTTATTCTTCTTGGCCGCGTCGGCGAGCGATGTCGGGGCGCTCTCGTCGTTGCTGGCAGTCTGTCCCAATGCCATCCCCGCAAACGGGAGAATCAGAATCAGCGCAAGTAACCACTTCCAAGGCATAAGTCCTCGTTACGGTAGGAAGATGCTGGGGGAGACCACGATTTGCACACTTTTATGATACCCACCCAAAGACGAGCGCCAGTAGTTACTTCGACTATAGGACTATGGTGCCCGGCTTTTTACCGCTTCCGTCCGGGCTGAGTCATTTTTTTCTGGCCGCGGCCGTGACATGAGCTGCGTTCTGCATGCTCGCCATCAGCTCGGTCCATGTCCAATTTGTGGACCAGTACTGAGCCACGGTGCCATTGGGGGCAATTAAAACAATATCCATGGCGTGGGAAATCTGGTCGTTTTCCCCTTCGTAGCGAAGGCCAAATGCCTCGGCAAGGCGGCGCAGGTCTTTTGGGTTTGTGGTTGCGAAGTCCCAGTGAGAAAAGCCGCTCGCGTCGCCGTCCAAATACGCCAAGCCGTATTTGCGCAGGACGAGCGGAGTGTCATATTTCGGATCGAAGCTGATGGTCAGCAGATGAGTTTTGGCGTAGTCCTCGGGATTCTTCTTGAGTTCATTGTGAATTTGCGCAAATTGGCTGCTCAGGCGGGGGCAGAAATCGGGCATGGGACAGCGCGTGTAAATGAAGGTGACGAGCAAGGCCCTCCCGGCGAAATCCGAGAAGTGAATCTCGCGGCCATCCTGGTTGATGAGCGCTGCGTCGGGAACGCGCTCACCGGGCAGTACCATTTTCGGCACAACTGCGGGCGTTGACGGACGCGGAGACTGGCGGGTGATACGCACGTCTTCGAGCCAGTAGTCGCTTGGGTTTTTCCCAAACATGACTTCCGCCGCGATTTGGTCGCCGGGTTGAAGCTCCTGAACGACGGCTGGATCCTTGACGCGGTATGGCATGGCCATGGCGGGCATGAATCCGGGGATGTCGCCGTGGTTCACCGTGATCTCGTTCGTAGCTGCATTCTTGGCGACAACTTCGCCTTGCAGCGGATATTTCTTGGTGCGGTTGCAGCCGACGGATAAGGTGAGCAGCAGCACAACAGGCGTGAGCGCGAACTGCAATTTGGCGAGTCTCATCGATTTACTCCTTGTTGCTCCTTGGCGCTCAGTAGCGGAACCGATATCGCAGCTGCACGTAGATTTGGCGCGGAAGATTCCAGTGGAATCCGCCGTAGGTCACGCTGTCATCGTAGATCACGCGATGGTTGGTCAGGTTGAGGGCGGTCACGGAAGCGCTGAAGCGTTCGCCGAAATCCTTGCCCGCAGAGAGATCGAAGGTGGTGTGGCCGGGGAGATATTCGCCCGGGTAAGGCCAGCCGGCGACACCTTGTTGTCCGTTGTCGAATCCGGACCCGTAGTAAACGTTGGTGGAGGCGTAGGAGCGCCAGGGGAGGGTGACGTCGCCCCCGACGTTGAGTGTGTTGCGCTGGTCGTGATCGAGCGGGCAAAGGTACGGAAACGATCCGTTCGGGTTGGGCGAGCAGACATCGGTGTTATTCAGGCCGCCGGTGATGACGCCACCGGCCTCGGCAATCTGATTCGAGTAGGCGAGGTGAAGCTGGGCGCGATGCGCGATGCGGGGCGAGCGCAGGGTTAGTTCCCATCCCCGAATCAAGGCTCTCGTGTCCGTAAGCGGAAAGAAGATGTTGGAGGCTCCGATGTTGTTGTGGTCGAGAAAATTGGCGACATCGGTTTTGAAAGTGTCGGCCTCGAGAATCCATCCGTGGTAGGGGATGGTGACTCCGAACTGATGTTCTTCGTCGCGCTCACCGTGGAGCGTCTCAAACGCGCAAGCGTACGCTTGCTGGTCGCAGAGGGATGCCAGTTGGCCGGAAACGGTTTCGATGGGCGGCGCTTGATAGTAGTGTCCGTAGAAAGCGCGGAATGTCCAGCGGAGTTTGGGGATGGTGACGGTGGCGCCGAAGCGGGGGCTGATGGCGGACTCGGAGATGGGTGCCTCGGGCGAGCCGGCCGGAAAATTGCCTTCGGAGAAACGCGTGGGGCGCAGGCCGGCAGAGAGAGTCAGCCAGGAAAAGGGATTGAATCGGTCGTCGATATAGAAGGCCTCGAGATTGGCGGTCGGGCTCTCACTGATGTTGAAGGGCGAGTTTCCGCTGCCGTCGTTGAAGATGAGGCCGAAGGTCTGGCTATCGTGCTGGTAGAAGCTGAGGAACCCCACCTGCAAATCGTTCATCTTGTAGTTGGCGGCGAAGCTGGCTTGGCCCCCGACATAGGTGGAGCCCCGGTTTTCGGTGGTGGCGATGGGAGTATCGTTGGGATTGCTGGCGTAGTCTCCGCTGTTGTAGTGGTAGAAGGGAGAAACCGTGGTTAGCAGATGGGAATTGAAAGTGTGAAGCCACGTGAAGAGCACGCCAGTATCGAGTTCGGTTTGGTTATCGCGAACACCGTAGCTGGAGTAAAGCTGGTTCTCGATATCGTTGGGATTGGGATCGTAAGGGATCTGATAATAGTCGCGGCGGAGAGACGTCATCAGGCGAAGCTGGTTCGATGGGTCAACATTTAAGATGAACGACCCGAAGCCGCCGACGCCATTCACGGCATCGTGCACAACCTGGGGAACCGGCGGCTGCAGGCCGAGATTGCTGCGATTGGCATTGACGCTGGCGTAGTACGCGAAGCGGTCGGTATGACTGCCGAAACTGAAGAGGTCGTCGGTCTGGTAGAAGTCTCCGGCGGTGACGGTGATCTCGGCTTGGTTATTGCGCTCGAAGCCGGTGCGGGGCACGACGTTGAAAACTCCGTAGGTGCGGTCGCCGAACTCCGCGCTATAGCTGCCGCGATTGACTTCGACGTAATCCAGATCCTTGGGATCGAACTGCGGCCCGAGATTTTGCGCAATAGCGGTGTTGATGATCGGAATACCGTCGAGGAGCCATGTGGTCTGGTGGCCGCCGCGCATGTGGAGCATGTCGTGGGTGACATAGGCTCCGGGGACGTAGTCGGTGATCATCGCCATGCTGTTGGTGCCGTCGGCTCCGGGAGTGCGCTCGATGTCGAGACGGCTGATGAGCGTAGTGGGAGTGAAGCTGTCGGTGGCGACGACGGCGGGCGTGTCGGAGACGAGGACCTTTTCGTTCGCCATGGCGACCTGCAACTGAAAATGAACCACCGGCACAGATCCCGAGATGACGATGACATTTTGCGCAGTTTGCGCGAAGCCTTGACTGGCGACACTGACGGAGTATTCGCCGAGCGGAACAGCGTTGAGTTGAAACTGGCCGCTGGCGTCGGTGGTGACGCTCTTGGACCACTCCGACGATTTGGCCTTGAGCATAACCATGGCGTCTTGAATGGGGCGATGCTGCGGGTCGTGGACAACACCGCGAACGGCCCCGTAATCGTTGGCGAAGGCGGCGGAGGTAATGAAGAGCAAAGTGGCGAAGGCGAGCAGTTTGAAGAGAGTCATGTCTTGATAAGTCCTTTGTGATTGCCGGCGTACCGGGCTGAACGGAGCTACGGGTTGCCAGCAAACGACACTTGTCGGCGCCAGCCCGAGGCTCGGATCAGAACTTTATTTCAGGGTTCGGGACGAGGACTCGCTGCAGGGCGGGGCGCGGGCCGAATCTTGGCGGGAGACATCGCTGGAGCGGAGAACCGCGTCTGGTGACGGGCGAGCTAGTTCAATCGCGAGACTGATAAAAGTCGGCAGACTGGCGGTGGGCCGTGTCCACTCAGAAGTTGTAGCGCCGCAGCAGCAGTGGTGACGACAGCAGTCGCCATCATTTCCGGTGTGAAACGATGCCCCCGACTCTCCGGGCTGCGGCGGATTCGAGTGCGCCATCGCGTGATGGCATGGCATCGCAGGCTGTCCGGTCACAGCTTGTCCAGACATGGGCCGGCGCATGCACTGCATGGCCTGCGGCAGGGCAGCGCAAGGCATCGCCATCGGCCCAAAGGCCGGGACGAGCATCACCAACAGCAAACATCTAGCCGCCCAGCGGTAAGCTCCCCACATTTGCGGAACAGCATAACAGAAAGCCAGTTCCCGGTTCCCAGTTCTCGGTTCTCAGCAAAACCGGTGCCATTGGGAACTGAGAACTGGGAACTGGGAACTGGTTCCGGTACCATTTCCTCGTGCACGGTCTCGCGGAGCGATTATTGAAGACAATCCGGAAGCAGAATTCGATTCGGGCGGGCGACCGCGTGGCAATTGCGGTTTCTGGCGGGGCGGATTCCGTGGCTTTGCTGGTTCTGCTGCTGGAGTTACGGGCCGAGTTGGGAATTGTGCTGTCGGTGGCGCACGTCAATCACAAGCTGCGTGGCCATGAATCGGACGCGGACGAGCAATTTGTCGCGAAACTGGCGCGGAAGCACGAACTGGAACTCCATGGTTGTGACGCGCCCGTGGATGGTCGTGCGGGCTTGGGCATCGAGGCGGCGGCGCGCGAACTGCGCTACGATTTTTTTCGCCGGCTGGCGCGAGAAGGGCACGTCAAGAAGATTGCGACAGCGCATACTCTCGACGATCAGGCGGAGACGATTCTGCTGCGCATTTTTCGTGGCACGGGCATTCGGGGACTCGCGGGCATTCATCCGCGGATCGTCTTCAAACAACAGGGAAGCGCGCTGGGCGAGGTTGTGCGCCCCCTGTTGGGTTTTCGACGCGCCGCACTGCCGGAGTTTCTTCGCGAACGCGGGCAGGTCTGGCGGGAAGATTCGTCGAATCTGGACACTGTTTTTCTTCGCAATCGCGTGCGGCACCGGCTGTTGCCCATCATCGCGGAAGAATTTGGCGAAGCCGCCATCGAGCACATGGGGGAACTGGCGGAGATCGCGCGGGCGGAAGAGGAGTGTTGGGAACCGAGTACCCAGTACCCAGTATCCAGTACCCAGTACACGGCATTTTCTGCGTCTCGGGCGAAGTTTGATGTGGGACGGTTGTTAGCGCTTCCCTTGGCGGCGCAGCGGCGGCAGGTGCGTGCCTGGCTCGAGGCGAATGCGCCGGACTTGAAGATTTCGTTCCGGCTGATCGAAGGCGCGCTGGATTTGGCTGGCGAACCAGCGGGCAGGAAAATGGAGATGTCGTCCGGGTGGAACCTTCGGCGCGGGCGGCAGGAACTTCTACTGGAATCGGAAGCCTACAAAGGGAGGGAGGCGGCCGCGGATTATCAGTACAAGTTACCGGTGCCGGGCGCGGTGGAGATTCCGGAACTGAGAGTTCGCATCGAAGCCCAAGTCATCGATACCGGTGAATTTCCCGAGCGGGAGCGCGGGCAGTTGCTGAACCTGGAACTCATGCCGGCGGAATTTCTGATTCGGAACTGGCGGGCAGGAGATCGTTACTGGCCGGCACATACTTCGACGGAAAAAAAGGTAAAGGAGTTGCTGGGCGATCGGCATGCGACCGGGGCCCGGAAGAAGCTCTGGCCGGTCGCGACGGCCGAAGGATGCGGACTGGTCTGGGTGCGCGACTTTGCGGCACCGGCGGCCTTTCAGGCCCCGCCAGGGGCTGCTCAGGCGATTTGGATTCGGGAGATTGGTCTATGATGTACCATGCGATGGATGAGATCGGGAATGCAGAAGTCAGAGGTCAGATTGCAAAGGTGAAAATCCGCGCCGTAACCTCTTTAATCTGACCTCTTACCTTTGACCTCTCACGCTGGAGGCGCCACTTCCGCTATGAACGCTTTGCCGAATGCCGGGTTGCGCCAGGTCATCTCGGCCGACCAGATTCAGAAACGAGTCCGGGAACTGGGTCGTCAGATTTCCGACGACTATCGCGGCCGCACGGTGGTCGCGCTCGGGATTCTCGAGAACAGTTTCCTCTTCATGGCCGATCTGGTGCGGTCGGTCGATGTTCCGGTCACGTGCGCCTTTATCAAGCCGATCTACAAGCAGAGCAAGCAGGGCGAATCTCCACTGCTTGAGATTCTCTTTAGCCACGAACTGGCCATTGCCGGCAAGCATGTGCTGCTGGTCGAAGGACTGGTGCACTCGGGCGTGACCAGCGAGTTTCTGATGAGCGACCTACGCGGGCGGGGCGCCGCTTCAGTGAAACTGGTGACGCTGCTCGATCGCCAGTCGGCGCGCCGGGTGCAATTGCAGCCGGATTATTTCGGGTTTCTGGTGGATGATGCGTATCTCTGCGGCTATGGGCTGGGCAGTGCGGAGCAGACGGGGCGGAATCTGCCGTATGTGGCAGCAACGACGTAAATAGAGTTCCTATGAATAGTGTCGGCAAGGCCGTGCTTTTCTGGGCCGTGATCGTGGTCTCGGCCTTCCTGCTCTGGCAGACGGTAAAGTCCGGCAGTACTGCTCGGGTCGTCCCCACGATTAGCTATTCCGATTTCCTAGCGAGGGTCGCCAGCGGTCAGGTCAGCTCGGTTACGATTGTCGGCAGCGTAGTGACCGGGCTGGATGCCAAAGGCAGCAGTTTTCGTGTCATTGCGCCAGCGAACCAGACTGCGATGCTGGATGCTCTTCAGCAGCACGGGGTTGATGTCTGGTTCAAGGAAACAACCGAACAAGGTTGGCCGAGCTGGATACTGAATCTGGCTCCTCTGGTTCTTTTGGCCGGGTTGTGGTTTTTCATGATCCGCCAGGTGCAGAACCGGCGCTTGGGGAGCAATGGGCCGACGACCTCGGTGCCCTCACAGGACTCCAATCCTCGTTTTGGCGCGTGACTTCTGTACCCAACCTTTGCCTCTCCGTTTTCCTGCGAAAAGGTCTAGAATAAAGCAGCGGTCTTTATCCCAGTCGAATTTCCGCCTCCGGCATCTAATCCCGTTAAAGAGGCGGTTTCTGTTTATTGGCGGGTAGGGCTGCACTCAAGAGGAGTTTTCGGTGAATTCAACAATCAAGACGGTTCTTTTCTGGGGGGTCATCGTGGTCTCGGCCTTCCTGCTCTGGCAGGTGGTGAAAACCGGCAGCAACGCCCAGAAAGAGAAAGAAATCGGGTTTTCTGAATTCCTGTCGGAAGTGGACTCGGGCAATATCCACGACGTCACGTTTATTGGCCAGGAAGTGAAGGGAAAATTCAAGAACCCCGACGCGCCCTTCCATTCGATTGTGCCGGCGAATTACCCCGACATGTACAAGAAGCTGACGGACAAGGGTGTGCCGTACAGCTTCAAGGACATCAGCAACGGCACCTGGCCCAGTTGGCTGCTGAATCTGGCGCCACTGGTACTGCTGGGCGCGTTGTGGTTCTTCATGATCCGTCAGATGCAGACGGGCGGAAACAAGGCGCTGTCGTTCGGCAAGAGCCGGGCACGGCTGCTCTCCATGCAGCAGAAGAAGATCACGTTCAAAGACGTGGCGGGCGTGGACGAGGCGAAGGAAGAACTTCACGAGATTATCGAGTTTCTGCGCGAGGCGCAGAAGTTCCAGAAACTCGGCGGCCGCATCCCCAAAGGCGTGCTGCTGGTTGGACCTCCCGGAACCGGCAAAACCTTGCTGGCGCGCGCGGTTGCGGGTGAGGCGAATGTTCCGTTCTTTTCGATTTCCGGCTCAGACTTCGTGGAAATGTTCGTCGGCGTGGGCGCGAGCCGCGTGC
>Ga0302269_1000098_pt1 | contig 49351 bp, 34 predicted proteins | sample III_Bog_E2_2_FD_194560 | JGI IMG/M metagenome (GOLD analysis project Ga0302269, IMG submission 194560) | Peat permafrost microbial communities from Stordalen Mire near Abisko, Sweden - III_Bog_E2_2 | ecosystem: Environmental > Terrestrial > Soil > Wetlands > Peat | place: Sweden: Abisko...
TAGAACACAATAGGATATAAAATACAGAACCACAATAGTCACAATAGGACACAATAGAACATAATAGGATATAAAATACAGAACCACAATAGTCACAATAGGACACAATAGAAAAACACAATTGGATACAATAGAAGAACAGAATAGGATATAAAACACAGAACCACAATAGTCACAATAGGACACAACAGGATACAAAATAGAATACAAAATACAGAACCACAAAAGAACATAATAGATAAATACCTAACCCGGACAAGCCAGAATTAACAATAGAAGGCGGATGTACACTAATTAAGCGGATAATTTACTTATAAGAAAATACTTCGTATTTTGATTTTAAAACCAAACAAGTACTAGCTCAGATTAAAGTGTAAGACCGTAAAATATGTAATATCGTGCCAAAAAACACACGAATTTGAGAGTTAAGATACTAACGATATTTTTATGAATTTAAACTAAACGAAATTAGTAAATACAGTCTATTTATTTTGGCAATCACAGATTCCGATTTCGGAATTGTGGTTTTGTGGTTAATTTTTTAATCCGGTAAAGCAGAAATACTTTATTTTGTTTATTTTAAACAAGCAGCAATTCATTCTAATGAAACAAGTAAGATGATACAATATATTTCAGAAGATGTAACACTTCCCGAAATACCAAAACAGAAAATAAGCCGTTGGATAAAAAAAACAGCGTTGGAATACGGAAAAAGGGCAGGTGAGATAGCCTACATTTTTTGTTCTGACAAATATATGCTGGAAGTGAACAATCAATATTTAAAACATGATTACTATACAGACATAATTACTTTTGATTATTCTGAAGGATCCGTTATTTCGGGTGATATATTTATCAGCATCGATACAGTTAAAAGCAATGCCCTTGAATTTAAAGTAAGTTTCGAGGAAGAATTAAATCGAATAATGATTCATGGAATTTTACATTTATGTGGCCAGGACGATAAAACGCCTGAAATGCGATTGGAAATGACGAAAAAAGAAAATTCAGCACTTATGAGGTACTAAATATTGTGGCATTTTAAGCTTATTTATCAAACTTGAAACCCTATATCCTACTAAGTCACTAATTTTGCAATTTAATGTTAAATAAAGACCAGAGTTAAAGTGCAATTTATCATCATTAAAAGATTATCACTACTTTTGTTGCAGGATATTGATAGTATTGATAAAATTAAAACGTAAAAAACACGTTCTAAGTCTAATTAATTATACTCATAGAAATAGTATGAAATTAAAAGTAATTAGAATCTATATTTTAAGTTTTATTTGTTTGATTTCTGTCAATATATCAGCACAAGATGAATACAGGGCGGAAATCGGGATAAACGGCGGTGGATCGTATTATTTGGGAGAAGCCAACAGTCAGCTTTTTAAGAATATGCAATTAGCATATAGTGGGTTTTTACGTTTAAGTTTCAATCCACGTTTATCGGCAAAAATTGAAGTGACAAATACGAATGTTGCAGGTACAGGATTTAACAATTCAGTAATTGTAACAGACATAACCGGGGAATTCAATTTCTTTGATTTGGAGAAAAATAAAAACAGACAATTTAGTAAAATATTTTCACCCTATATTTTTGCCGGGGTTGGAATGATGGATTATAAATATTACACCAATATAACTACTTTAAATATAAATCCAAGTATTCCTTTTGGTCTTGGAATGAAAGTAAAACTGGGTACACGTTGGAATCTGAATGTACAATGGACAACAAGGCTCTTACTGGCTGACAATCTGGAAGGAAAACCTGAATTTAATAACCCTAATTGGTTAAACGGTTCAAATCCATTTAATAACGATATACTTTCAAGTTTAACTATTGGAATTAGTTATAATATTTGGAAGAAAGTTTGCGATTGTAAGAATTCTTCCGTTAACAATGGAAGATATTAAATTCATGAAATAGAAATTAAGAATGTCATCCATCAAAGAAAAAATCGATAAAACCAATTTACCTAAGCACATAGCTATTATCATGGATGGCAATGGACGTTGGGCAACTGAACGTGGTTACGATCGGATTTTCGGACATCAAAACGGTGTTATTTCTGTACGTGAAATCACTGAAGCAGCTTCTGAGATTGGGATTGAATACTTAACATTGTACGCTTTTTCTACAGAAAACTGGAGCAGGCCACAGACGGAAGTTGATGCATTAATGGAATTATTAATAGATACTCTTGAAAAAGAGACACCAGTTTTGAATAAAAACAACGTTAGATTAATGGCAATTGGCGATTTGAGCAGATTACCGGGTAATGCCGGAGAGAAACTTCAACGTTGTATTACTGTGACTTCAAAGAATAGTGGCCTGGCATTGGTAATAGCACTGAGTTATTCATCAAGGTGGGAAATTACAAATGCAGTAAAAGAAATATGTAGTGAAATTCAGGCAGGTAACTATAGTTTAGATGATATAAACGACAAATTAATAAGCACTCATTTGACTACTAAATCGATTCCTGATCCTGATTTATTAATTAGAACCAGTGGTGAAGAACGTATTAGTAATTTTTTACTTTGGCAAATAGCATATACCGAGTTATATTTTACTCAAACTCATTGGCCAGCATTCCGAAAAGATAATTTTTATCAAGCAATTTATGAATTTCAACAACGAGAACGTCGTTTTGGTAAATAACTCAACCAAGTCACAACACTCTACACTCCAAAATAAACTATGCACTACAAACCGTTTTTCTCTTTAACCTTGTTGATTATTTTAAACCAACTTCTAGGAGCACAAACAACATCAGTAAAAGATTCGACCATCTTACCAATTATTGAATATAGCACTTCTAATCCAAAATATGAAATAGCAGCTATAACAGTTACAGGCGCAGGTAATTATGAAGATTTTGTATTAATCGGTTTTTCCGGATTAGCAGTCGGAGATGTCGTTAACATACCGGGGGATGCTATTACCAAAGCAGTAAAACGTTTTTGGAAACAAGGGCTGTTTTCGGATGTAAAAATTCTGGCCACTAAAATTCAGGATGGTAAAGTGTGGTTAAATATAGATTTAAAAGAACGACCCCGGGTATCGGAAGTAAATTATGTTGGTTTAAAAAAGTCTGAGATCGATGAACTTGAAGTAAAGGTTGGCATTATAAAAGGGAACCAAATAACTCCGAATATTTCGGACAGAGCAAAAAAAGTAATTGATAAATACCTAGAAGAAAAAGGATTTTTAAATGCACAGGTAAATGTATATCAACGAAATGATCCAAAGAAATCGGGGTATGTCATTGTTGATATTAATGTCGACAAAAAACTGAAAACAAAAATTCATCAACTTATATATTCCGGTAATACTGTTTTGACTCACAATCAAATCAATAAAGTGATGAAAAAGACCAATGATCACAATTGGCGAAATTTTTTCCGGACTAAAAAGTTTGTACGTGAAGAATATGAAAAAGATAAAATTGCTTTAATAGATAAATACAATGAAATTGGTTATCGGGATGCCTATATAGCTTCGGATAGTGTAGTTCCATTTGACAATAAAACTGTAAACGTTTATTTAACAGTAAGTGAAGGTAAAAAATATTATTTCAGGAATATAAAATGGATTGGGAATACTATTTACCCATACGAATATCTAAATACAGTTTTAGGGATCAAAAAGGGTGATGTTTACAATCACAAACTTCTGATGGCAAGATTAGAAACAGATGAAAATAATGCTGTAAGCAAGCTTTATAAAGACCGTGGCTATTTGTTCTTTAATGTTGAGCCAGTTGAAGTTCAAATCGTTAATGATTCCATCGACTTAGAAATGCGTATGTTTGAAGGGAAACCTGCAACAATAAACGAAATTGGCATAAAAGGGAATACCCGTGTTTATGATCATGTGGTTCGTCGTGAGATTCGTACAAAGCCCGGACAATTATACAATCAGGATGATGTAATGCGTACTTTACGTGAACTTGCCCAGATGGGACATTTTGATCCTGAAAAGATTAAACCTGACATTTTGCCAGACCAGGAAAATGGAACGGTTGACATCAATTATGAACTTGAAACAAAAGGGAGTGATCAAATCGAATTTTCTGCCGGTTGGGGTTCAACAGGAATAGTTGGTAGTATTGGCTTAAAATTCAGTAATTTTGCCATTCAGAATTTATTCAAGCCTGCTACCTATAGAATTGTACCTCAGGGTGAAGGTCAGACACTAACCATTAACGGTAAGTCAAACGGGTCATCATATTCACAGGTGAGTTTATCTTTCTTAGAACCATGGTTGGGTGGAAAACGTCCAAATTCACTTTCTGCTTCAATTTATTACTCAACCCAATCTGACGTCAGTAGCCGTTATGCTGCAGATTACAGTAACTATATTAATTCTTTATCGGGTGGTTATGGTAGTACAGGAACAGATTACAGCTCACAATATCAAAGTGAGATAGATCCTAACAAATATATGCGTACGCTAGGGGCTTCACTAGGTTATGGCAAGCGATTGAGCTGGCCTGACGATTACTTCGTCTTTCAGGGAGAATTATCATATCAGTTATTTATGCTTTCAAATTGGTTATACTTACCTCCTTTAACAGATGGTAATTTCAATAACTTTAGTTTAAATTTGACTTTAAGCCGCAGTTCCATAGATAATCCGATTTATACCCGAAGTGGTTCGACCTTTTCGCTCGGATTAAAGATTACACCACCTTATTCATTGATAGATGGAGGCAAAGTAAACGGAAAAGAATATTCCGACCCAACAATGCCTAATACCGATCGCTATAGATGGCTTGAATATCACAAATGGACATTTAACGGAAAAACATATACGCCACTGTCTCCTGATAATAAATTGGTATTAATGAGCAGAGCCATATTCTCATATTTGGGACAATATAATGCAAATGCCCGTTCACCATTTGAGACCTTTAATATGGGTGGAGACGGAATGTCAAATAACACCAGTTATGGTACAGATTTTATAGCAATGCGTGGTTATGCAAGTGGTGTATTAACTCCAACTGATCCAAAAACATTGTCACCAATGGGCTATGTATATGATAAATTTACCATGGAGTTACATTATCCATTATCATTAGAACAATCGGCAACTATATATGCATTAACTTTTGTTGAAGCAGGAAACTGTTTTAATACAATCCAGCAATACAATCCATTCGATTTAAAACGTACAGCAGGTGTTGGTGTTCGTATTTTTCTTCCAATGTTTGGGATGATGGGTATTGATTGGGGCTACGGTTTCGATAAAATTAACGGAGTTGTAAGTGGTAGCCAATTCCACTTTGTATTGGGTCAGGAACTGTAATTAATTTACAATTTATTCATTTACAATTTACAATTTGTAGGTTTCAAAAATGGTTTACATTTATTCACATAATTAACTAATTACCCAATTAACCAATTTGTGTCTAATAACTGCTTAACCTTTAAAAGATAACAGAAAATGAAAAAACTCATCATTGCACTTTGTTTATTGGTAGGAACATCTTTTGCCGTAAATGCACAGAAATTTGCATTGGTAGATATGGAATATATAATGAAAAATATTCCATCCTATGAAACAGCGAACGATCAATTAAATCAAATATCAAAAAAATGGCAATCGGATATCGATGCTCAAATGCAAGATGTCCAGAAGATGTACAAAAACTATCAAACTGAGCTGGTATTTCTTTCGGAAGATATGAAAACGAAACGTGAAGACGAAATTGTTGCCAAAGAAAAAGCTGTTCAGGAATTAAAACATAGTTACTTTGGTCCTGAAGGTGAATTATTTAAAAAGCGTCAAAGTTTAATGAAACCTATTCAGGATGAAATATTTACAGCTATTCAGGAAATAAGCAAAGAAAAAGATCTTGATCTGGTTTTTGATAAGAGTTCAGCAATGAGTGTTATTTTCTCTACACCTAAACTGGACATCAGTGACATTGTTCTCCAAAAATTGGGATATTCAAAATAATTTTTTAAATTTGCACCTCATTATAAATAATAAAAACTCAAAATAAATAAATCATGTTCAAAAAAATTGCATTAGTATTACTTTGCGCACTTCCATTTAGTTTAATGGCGCAAGAAGTTAAGTTAGGCCACGTAAATTCTCAGGAGATTCTGACTCTTATGCCGGAACGCGCTGTCATTGAAAAAACAATCAATGATTTACAAAGTCAATGGGAAAAAGAATTGGTTAAAATGCGTGAGGAATATTACGCAAAAGTAAAAGAATTTCAAGAAAAACAATCTTCTATGCCTGAAAGCATTAGATCTGCCCGTCAAAGCGAAATTTCTGAAATTGAACAACGCATTTCTACATTTAATCAAACAGCAAGCGCAGATTTACAAAAGAAGCAACAAGAGTTATTTACTCCTGTTATCGACAAAGTAAAAAAAGCAATTAATGAAGTAGGAAGTGAAAACAATTATTTATATATTTTTGATTTAAGCACTCAAAGTATCATTTATCAATCACCTAAATCGAATGATGTAACTCCACTGGTTAAGAAAAAACTGGGTTTGAAGTAAAATTCGGATTTTAAATCTTATTATAAAAAAAAGACTTTAATGGAAAATTCCATTAAAGTCTTTTTTTTAATCAGACTTTCTGACTTCCCGCATAGTTAAGTTAACGTTGTTTATTTCAAATATGATAAATGATCTGTTTAAAAATAAGCGAATAAGGGACGGTTGTAGGGTGGTTGGTTTTTCCTTAAGAAACAAATAAACCACACAGGCACTAGAACACAATAGTTTAAAATTCAAAGCCAATAAAATCAATGATATACACCTTATTTATTTCTTATGATTTTTGGTTCCGCGGGCGGAACAAGGGATAGAATGTAAGTATCTGAATATATGTACTTATGACCCTCTTCCCCCAAATGGGGGTTCATGATTAGTATTGATATATTTAAACTCAACTAATCACTTGTTTTTTATCAAAAAACTGCGTATTATTCCCATTTGGGGGTTGAGGGGCCAAAGTCTCAAATACTCAATCATCTCATTAAATATTTCAAATCGACTCAAGTATGATTTCAAATATCATCAGACTACCTAACTTCCCGTATAGTTAAATTTCAGGCATTTATTTCTTATATGAGAGTTGATCTGTTAAAAATAAGCGAATAAGGGAGGGTTGTGGGGGTGTTTGGTTTTCTAAGAAGGGTGAAAAAACAAAAATAAGGTTTTGAGAGACGAATTTTCTTACAAAGCCGGATAACAGGTAGCAACATCTTATCTTATATGCTTTTTGCTCTGACCCAGGGGGACTGTCTGAGTAAGTCGAATGACATCATGTTGAAGGAAATAAATTTCTTTGATTTATTTTAGATGATAATTATTGGAAAATAAAGGCAGAGGGTAAGAAAAGCGAATAAAAAGCATTGAAGCTTTTTTTATTTATTCACAGGAGTTTAAATAAGGTTTTACCTATTCAATGCATTTGAAATTCCCATTAATTCTTTTCGAATTAATTTCAGTCTTTCAACAACTTCCGATTGCTTTGCAACAGCATCTTTTTTCTGGCTTAATTTTCGCTTTGCACCCTCAAGAGTCAATTTTTGTTCGTTGACTAAGTAGAATATCGATTTGATAACAGAAATGTCGTCAGGCGAATAGAAACGGGTTCCTTTTGTATTCCTTTTAGGTTTAAGTTGTTTGAATTCCTTTTCCCAAAACCGTAAATTCGATTGATTCACATGAAACATCTCAGCAACCTCAGAAATTGAATAGAAGAGCTTTTCCATAATCCATTAGGAATAATTATTTAATAATCTTCAACATCTGACCTGTACGTAGTTTTTTTCTATGTATGCCGTTCCATTTTTTCAGTTTGGAGACGGATACTCCGTTATTCGCGGCAATGCCACTTATTGTCTGACCTTTTTTCACTCTATAGTAGATTATTTTTCCATAACCACCGGGGGTAAAAGTAGAGGCAGCCTGTAAGATTTCAATTTCGCTCCTGCGGTTATTGATCAACTCATCAGCCTTGTATGAAACAACTTCCTTGAATTTATCGATAAAAGTATTTGCATAATTTAAAGGCAGACATAAAGAATATGGTTTAATATCACCTGGAATAATATCTCTTCTGTATTGCGGGTTAAGTAGCCTTACTTCCTCAATGGGCAGATTTAAAACTGCAGCAATTTGTTCTAAATGTATTCTTTGATGAACCATGACAGTATCCGTCAAAACAGGCATATTGACAATGGCAGGACATAAATTATGTTCGGTAGCATAATTCAACGTATAATTAGCAGCGATAAAGATAGGAACATATCCGCGTGTTTCTCTCGGAAGATAAGGGTAAATTGCCCAATAATCACGTTTTCCACCTGCACGACGAATTGCTTTATTTACATTTCCCGGTCCACAATTGTACGATGCAATCACTAAATTCCAATCTCCATAAATCGAAAACAAGTCTTTCAAAAAATGTGCTGCTGCATTGGTAGCTTTAACAGGTGACAATCGTTCGTCTACCAGACTATTGATTTCCAATCCATACATTCTACCTGTTCCAATCATTAATTGCCATAATCCGGCAGCACCCATACGGGAAACGATTGTTGTATTTAAAGCCGATTCGATGATGGATAAATACTTTAACTCGTAGGGTAAATTATTTGCTCCCAGAACTTGTTCAAAAATCGGGAAGTAATAATTGCTCATGCCCAACATATATTCTACCTGACGTCGTTTATGAATCGTATACAAATCAATATACGCTCTTACTGTAGGGTTATAGGGCATCTCCATAAGACAAGGCATTTTTTTCAGCCTTAATTTATAAATAGAATCAGATACAATTCCTAAATCGGTGGTTGATTTACAGTTTGAAGTACTTGCACGCTGTATAACCCATGACTGCAGCATATAGTCAAGTGTGCTATTAAATTCTGCCGGTAGAATTAATGTTGTATCCATAATTTCCTTTTCATTTATCACAACATTCTTAGTTTGTGAGAAACAACAAGTGCAACAAAACAACAATATATATACCGAAGAAAACAGTGTTTTAAAATTCATCTTATAAAAAATTTTTCTTTTGAAATCAAACTATTTTAAATTAATACTACATTGTAAACCAAGGGTATTGTTTACTCCATAATTATTATCCATCAAAGCAGGCGTTATATGCATTGATAAGTTTGGGCTTATATCAAAGTCGTATAATTGAGCATCAACATAAGCATCCACTATGGTAAGTGCATAATAGGCAATTGTAATAATTATACTTAAATCCCTATAACGCCTGTAAAAATTATAACTAGTCTGCAAATCCGTTGTATAATTGACAATTCCACCAAATCCATCTATGGTATAACCTTTTGGTAGAATCTGATAAAAGCTTACGACTTTCGGATTTTTATTTACAATAGTTGCATATGAAGGATCCGCTTGATATCTAAGTATATCAAAATAAGCATTTTTATACGACTGAGTTTGTCCGGAGTTCCAGGTTATAGCATAAGCACAACCTAAAAAGCCACCATAAACTATCGGTAATTTCCAGTATTTTTTATTCAGTATTTGTCCGTAGCCCGGAATAATAGCACCCATCCATACGTTTTTAAGCGGATCAGGTCTGAACGCTTTTTTAGTCAACGTATCACTGCTCTGTTCAAGTTCCTTTTTGACATTTGATTTATCATACAGCCTGGCAACACTATCTTTAGGCAACTGATTCTTAATGGAATCTACCTGTGCCTGAACCCCAGCCGACAACAGGATTATTAATAGTACCAGAATGTATGAGTTTTTATTCACAAGAACTTAGGTTTAAATCTTATCGAACAATTCCATAATACTTGTCAATTCTTCATCATTTGAAAAAGGAATTGATATTTTTCCTTTTCCGGACGGATTACAAACGAATTCTACTTGTTTTCCAAATACTTTGCTGAGTTGATTTTTCAAATCATCATATTCCTGAAGACTTTTTACAGGATTAGTTGCAATTTCCTTTACTTTAGGTTCCAGACTTCCGGTTTCCAGAAACAGGCGGACTAATTCTTCCACTTTTCGGACGGTATATTCATTCTGAACAATAGATTCATAAAGATGCAACTGAACAGCAGGATCATTAATACCTAATATGGCACGGGCATGGCCCATATCGATTTTTTTATTTTTAATACCCATCTGAATTTCGGCCGGTAAGCGGAGTAACCTCAGATAATTTGCAATTGTAGCACGTTTTTTACCAACACGTTCACTCAACCGTTCCTGTGTAAGTTTATATTCTTCCATCAGACGGTAGAATGTAAGTGCAATTTCAATGGCATTCAGATCTTCACGTTGAATATTTTCAATCAATGCCATTTCTACAACCTGCTCATCTGCAGCTGTACGGATATATGCCGGTATTGTGTGCAGTCCAACAAGTTTTGAAGCTCTGAATCGACGTTCACCGGCAATAATTAAATAGGTGCCATCATCATTTTTACGCAGAGTAATAGGTGAAATAACCCCTAATTCGCGAATAGAACTAGCTAATTCAGTCAATGCATCTTCATCAAAATGACTACGTGGCTGATTTGGATTTGCAAAAATCAAATCCATTTCCACTTCACTAATAGAAGACGATCCATTTGTATTGATACTTTCAGTGTCTATCAATGCGCCTAATCCTCTTCCTAATCCGGTTATATTCTTTGCCATATGTATTTTACAAAAACTTAGCTTTTAAATATTTATTTCTATTTGAAATAAATCAATGAACATGAACATGTTTAGCAATTAATTCTTTTGCTAAATCCATATAATTTGTCGATCCCTTGGATTCGGCATCATATAATAATACAGGTTTGCCATGACTTGGTGCTTCACTCAATCGTACATTTCGTGTTATTACCGATTCAAAAACCATGCCTTGAAAGTGTTTCTTCACTTCAGCATATACCTGGTTAGCCAATCTTAATCGATTGTCGTACATTGTTAGCAGGAAACCTTCAATTTCCAGGCCCGGATTTAATTTGCTTTTTATTATTTTGATTGTATTCAGCAATTTGCTGATTCCTTCAAGTGCAAAATATTCGCATTGTACGGGAATCATAACTGAATCGGCTGCTGTCAGGGCATTAACCGTAATTAATCCCAATGAAGGAGAACAATCAATTAACAAATAATCGTAAAGTGGTTTTAAGGACGAAAGCATTTTTTCCATAACACGTTCACGATTCTCCATATTCAGCATTTCTATTTCAGCTCCAACCAAATCAATATGAGATGGCAGAATAAAAAGGTTTTCCACTTCAGTAGTATGTATGGCTTGTATTGGGGGCACATTATCAATCAGACATTCATAAATTGTAAACTCTAATGAACGAATATCAATACCAAGTCCTGATGAAGCATTTGCCTGAGGATCGGCATCAACTAACAAAACTTTTTTACCGAGTGAAGCTAACGATGCAGCCAGATTAATAGCCGTTGTAGTTTTACCAACACCACCTTTTTGGTTTGCTAACGAGATTATTTTACCCATTTTGAAAGAATTTAATTAGGAAATGATGCGACAAATTATTAAAATTCCGGCATTTGAAATCAATTGATTTCCTGATACAACTGTCTATTCATAAAAATGTAAGGATTTGAATATATTATCATTGATTTAAACAACAATTTTTTATACCGATTTGCAAAGATAATAAAATTAATCCACCCACTCAAGAAGCAATTTCACGTTCAAATATAAATAACCTTTTTTTAAGGCAAACAATATGAAAATTGGTTTTATGAAGACAAATCCAATATTTTTTAAAGTAAGTCATTCCCAACGATTATTGATAAGTGATAAAATTCTTTCTTATATATCCGGAATTCACCTGTAAGTTTTGAACCGTTATTAATTTAATTCTACTTTACTAAAATAAAAAACAAAAAAACTTCTAACCACAATAGAATACAAAAAATGAAAAATGAAAAGGACACAAATAAGAAATAAAATTCAAATACAGTACCGCAATAGTTAGGGCACAAAAAACAATAAAGAAAAGAACACAACAGGAAAATACCTAGCGGTATTTTAAGATTTTATAAATAATCAGAATGCAAATAGAATCTCATATTGTTACTATTATTTCTATTATTTCTATAGTGAACTATTGTGGTTAATTCTTTAATCTGGTAAAGTAGAATTAAATAGTACCAAAATGATTATCTTTGCATCATTGAAAGAAGATTCACAAATTCAACCAACTCATTCTTTTTCAATAATTTCAATTTATTGGTTTAAATATTTAATATGAAAATTCGAAATTCTCAACTTCTACTTTTTCCTATTTGTCTTTTTATTCTTGCCCTGATTTCATTTTTCTATTTTTTTCGCATAGATTTAACATCCGACAAACGATATAGTATTGCTGAACAGACTAAATCACTAATGGATAAAACTGATTCAACACTTAAAGTGGTTGTTTATCTGGATGGCGATTTGAATCCCGGATTCATGCGACTGAAAAAGGCAACAGCCGAATTATTTGATGAACTGTCCGTTTATTCCAACAGCAAAATTGACATCAGCTATGAAAACCCATCATTGGCAGACTCTCCCGATCAACGAGAGAAAAAATATGCAGAACTACAATCGCGTGGTTTACTCCCTACCACAGTTTATGAGCTTGATAAAGAAGGAAAATCCATTCAAAAAGTTATTTTTCCATGGATTGAAATGTCCTATAAGGGGAAAAAAGTTCAGGTATGTCTTTTAAAAAATATCTTAGGAAATACAGGTGAAGAGAATCTGAATATTTCTGTTGAAAATCTTGAATTTGAAATAACCGATGGTATCCGGCGACTGGTAAACAGGGATATATCGAAAATAGCATTTATCGAAGGTCATGGTGAACTTACCGAATCGGAGACATATGATATCAGCAAATCTCTGAGTAAGTATTTTCAGATTGACAGAGGGGTAATAGCCAGCAATGCAACAATTCTGGATAATTATAAAGTGATTATTATTGCTAAACCCACGAAACCATTCACAGAATCGGATAAATTCATTATCGATCAATATATCATGCATGGGGGCAGGGTATTATGGTTACTCGATGGGGTAAGGGTATCAAAAGAAAATTTATCTACTATTGGCATTTCGCCGGCTCTGGAACTTGATCTGAATCTCAATGATCAGCTATTCCGGTATGGCATTCGGATAAATCCGGTATTGCTTCAGGATGTTCAGTGTGCTTCAGTTCCTGTCGATATTGCACCTCCGGGTGCGAGTCCTCAATTTGAACCAGCTCCCTGGTATTATGCTCCTTTATTACTTGCTTCACCTGAACATCCCGTAACGCGAAATATTACAGAAGTACGAGCAGAATTCTGTTCGGCGATTGATATAGTGGGCGACAACAAACTTGTAAATGCCCAGTTACTGTTGGCCACTTCGGATAATACACATATTGTAGGGACTCCAACCACAATTGATTTAAGTCAAAAGATAAAACCCAATGATAAAACATACTTTAACCTGGGATATTTACCAGTGGCAGTGGCCATGGAGGGAAACTTCGAATCGGATTTTGTGAATAGGATGATACCAAAAGGATTAACAAATACATCTCCTATTATAAAATTAAGTTTAAAAACACGCCAGATTTTCATAGCCGATGGTGAACTTATCAGGAATGAAACAACTACAAAAGACAGCACATCAATTCCACTTGGATACGACAGGTATATGAATCAGCAATTCGGGAATAAAGATTTTATTCAAAATGCAGTTTTATATCTGGCCGATAACGAAGGATGGATGCAATTGCGATCGCGCACCCTGAAATTACGGTTGCTGAATAAAAGAATTACCAATGAAAACAGGATTAGCTGGCAGTTAATCAATGTATTAATTCCTGTTGGCCTTTTGTTGATATTTGGAATCGGGTATCAGGTCATCAGGAAAAGAAAATATACCAAATAACCACATTAGAGTTTATAATTCTACAGGTAGAGACAAAAACAATAAGAAACGAATCATAACACTTAAACAGGACAATCCATAATTAAGAATAGAACGCGGATTTAAACTAATTAGGCGGATTAGAAACGGATTAGAAAAATACTTCGTATTTTGATTTTAACACCAAACTTGTACCCGTACAAATTAAAGAAACAGATCTGAAATACGCGATATTGTGGCAAAAGTCACACAAAATTGAGAGTTAAGATACTAATATTTAGACCCTTTATATAAACGGACAAGTCTTTATACCTGGCGATCAAATTTAGGTTTAATAAATCAAGTTATGCAATTTGCAAGTGTATTAAGTTTTTAAATCAGCAGTATCATAGACAGTTAACACATATAAAAAACAGCATTTATTAAAAATAAAATCTGACTTTGGTTCATATTTTCATTTCAATTTAATATATTTATTTCCAGGTACAAAACAATAATGAGATGAGCCTGTTTAATATAGAAATAAAACAAATATTAAAAATCAAAACTAACATATGGCAAAACTAATTTTAATTCGTCACGGTCAATCCGTTTGGAACAAGAAAAACGTATTTACAGGCTGGGTGGATGTACCGCTTTCACAGGAAGGAATCTCTGAAGCAATTCATGCAGGTGAAGAAATAGCCTATATTGAGTTTGACGTAATTTATACCTCAGTGCAAATCCGTGCAATCGAAACAGCGATGATTGCTCTGGCAGGTAATAAAAGTGAAAAAACGCCGGTAGTGATTCACTCCGATGGTAAAATGGGAGAATGGACCACCATTTACAACGACACCATGAACATGAACATCATTCCCGTGTACCGCGACTGGCATTTGAATGAACGTTATTACGGTCAACTTCAGGGGAAAAACAAAGCAGAAACTGCAGCCATTTATGGAGAAGAACAGGTGCATTTGTGGAGACGTAGTTATGATATTGCACCACCCCAGGGCGAATGTTTGAAAGATACCGCCGAACGTACTATTCCATTTTTTAAAGACAATATTCTCGCACAACTCCAGGCAGGTAAAAACGTGTTGGTTTCAGCTCATGGAAACAGCCTTCGCTCTATAGTCATGTTTATTGAAAACCTGTCACAGGAAGAGGTATTGAAATTGGAAATACCAACAGGTGTTCCGTTGTTTTATGAATATAAAGACAACATATTAGCAAAAGCCAATTAACCAAACTACTTATAAAAGTAACCTTCTGAAATACAAATTTTCATGGCATTGACGATCTGAATTTCAGAAGGTTATTTAAATATGATGTATTATTTTTTAATAGAGCTCAATAATTGAACAAATTGCCTGTTTTTTTGAGAGAAAACATACAACCTACTGAATTACCGTATAACTTTCCAACATCTGTACCAACCGAACAACCAATTTGGATGTTTGATAATTTTGGAAATTGTTTATTGATTTCCAGCATCATAGAAGTGTTTTGAATCATTAAAGGGTAAGGGTTATCATATGTTCCATAATTTTTACTGAAAGAAGCCAGATATTTATACGTAAATCCGAACGCATCTCCTTCTAAACCTATATGATGAACTTGTACCCGGTTGTTTAAAATAGTTATACTTCCATCTTTATTATAAATTGGAGAAGAAATGAAGGGTGTTCCAATAGTTCTCGAATAATACGTCCAACCATTTTTATAGATTCCATTATTAAAATAGTTGTCTTGTCCACCGTAAATTATTCCATCTCTATCGTTGTAAGGACCTGATTGATCGGTTGTATTAAGATACTCATAAAGGATTCCTTTAATAAAGGGGAAATGTTTATTTCTTAATGATATTCCCCAAAGTCCATCCGGTAAATTCATAGTACCTGTAATAAATCTGACTGGTGGATCTTCAGAAATATCTTGCCAATACCCTCCCAATTGAAAATCAGAGATATCAATATCCAGCCTCATGCTTTGTGAAATAATATGATTTCCCAAGGTGTTAATTTGATCATTGAGAGTAGAATTTTGACCTCCTGAACTACCCAGGAAGATTTTAAAATAATCTCTAAGACTTTCCGGTTGTTGGCCCAGCCCAGGGACATTTCCACCCCACTCAGCCACATGATCTAATCCATATTGAAAATGGACGGGAAGATTTCCACCTAGCTTGAGGTATAAATACTTTTGATGAAGCAAAAGACCCCTGACATAAATGTTGTCAGTAAACCAACCTTGTGCCAAAGCCCCTTTAATCTCCAAAAATCCATTTGTAAAAGGAACCGGGGTGAAATGTTCAATACCGATTACAACTTTAGGCATTGGTCTGGCATTGTTTGAAAAAAGAAAACCTCCGCAAGATAAGGTGGAGTCCTGATTCCCAAAATGTTCTTCACGTGCACCTACAATGAAATCGAACACCAAAAAACGAGCTTTTGCATACAATTCCTGAAAATATACATTTGATTTTGTGTTATCGGTTTGAATTAATAAATCAGCTTTAAACCCATAATTAAATAATTGTTGGTTTCTATTAAAGTCTTTATTAACTCCAACTAATAAATCAGCACTATTAGGGGAAGATGATATTTTACCATATTGTTCACTTTGAAGCCAAAATGGGGAGTATTGACCGGTTGAAGTTAAACCGATAACATTTACGTCATAATTTATCGAATCTTTTTGAGCGAAGACATGAAAAGGAAAAAATAATAATATTAGAAAGTATTTGAGTTTTTTCATTATTTACGAATTAATTATCAGGGTTAAAACTCAAAAAATCATTCAACACTTTTGTTTCATTTTCACCAAATCCAATATATCCGATTCCATCTATTGTGAAAACAATGGCATTATCCCTTGCAACCGGAAGATTACCCCTTTTATACCAGACTTTACGAATGGCATCATATTCAAGAATATCCGAAATAAAATGTCCGCCGGTTAAAAAGCCCTGAAAATACAGGCCGGTACTGACATAGAAGCGGTTATTTATACTAAATGAAACAGCATTTTCACGTCCATCGTCTGGCATATTACCTATGCAGTTCCATGTATCGGTATTAGGGAAATATTCCCACCAATCATTTTCATTGAACGTTCTGTAACCTGTACCAAAATATACATGTTCGCCATTGGTGCACACGACTGCTGCTGCCCTGGCAGGTCCCGGAAAATCATTCAATTTAACCCACTTATCGTCTTCAGTAATATATTCCCAAAATTCATTTTTAAAAGTATGATTATCAAATCCCGATCCGACATAAATGTTATTGTTGAATACAAAACTAACACATGCATCGGTAGTATTGCTTGGATAATCTGCTTTTTGGGTCCAACTATTCGATACCGGGTCAAACATCCAAAAATCTTTCAAACAAGCATTAAAATCATATTCAATTCCCGATGGACCATAAGAGTCATTAAATCCAAGACCGACATAAGCCTTTCCATTTACCGTATCAGCTGTTGCTTTTACCCGTGCAATTCCGGGGAAAGAAGCTTTTTCAGTCCAGCTGTCAGTCGTTGGATCATATTCCCAACAGTCATTTAGTTGTTTGCCCAAGGAATCTCTACCTAACCCTACATATCCTTTCCCATTTATGGTAAACGCCACTGCAGAAGAACGACCATTTCCGGGGATTGAAGCTTTTTTATCAAATGAAATTGCAGAATACGGAGAATTAGCAAATTCACTGCAGCTCCAGACAAGAAGAACTGTAAAGAACACTGTAACCGATTTTGAAAAATGATTTATAATCTTCATATTTAATTAAATGTTTCCAATTCTTTCTTTACAAGTTCTATTATTTATATAATGTGAGTATTTTAATGGGTTACGAAATATTAAAAAAACTTTATATTGAACAAACCTTCAAAATGGAATAAAAGTTCGTTCTTTATAAATTAAAGTGTATCCAACGTTTTATTTTGATGAATGCTTCCAACTTTTCTGTACGCCCATGCAAAAATAAGCGGGAAAATCAGTAATGAAAAAAACATAGCACACAAAATTCCCCCAATGACAACCCTTGCCAAAGGTTGAGCACTTTCAGAACCAATTCCATGTGAGATAGCTGCAGGGAATAATCCAACAGCTGCCATTAAGGCTGTCATCATAACAGGACGAATCATAGTTCTAACTCCCAAACGGATAGAATTATGCAAAATAGATTTTTCACCTTTCAGCCTTTCTATATTATCCTTAAAAGCACTTATTAACAGTACGCCACTGAGAATACATATTCCAAATAAGGCAATAAAACCAATGCCTGCTGAAATACTGAAATTCGTTCCGGTGAAAAACAGGACAGCAATACCCCCCACTATTGCAAATGGAACATTTAGGAATACCAATCCAGCATCTTTCATATTTCCGAACATGACGAATAGTAAGAGGAAAATTAAAATCAAACTGAGGGGTACTACCTGAGCAAGCCTTTTTACGGCTCTTTGTTGATTTTCAAAATCGCCCTGCCAAATCATATCGTAGCCTTTTTTAAATTTCACCTTTTGTCCTACTTTTTGACGGGCTTCCTGAACGGTACTACCCATATCTCGGCCACGAACAGAAAACTTAACAGCTGAATATCTGCGGTTTGCATCTCTGAATATCAGGCAAGGACCTGTTTTTGTAGTGATATCGGCAATTTCTTTTATGGGGACTTTTGACCCGCTCGATGTTGGCACCATTAGGTTTCCTATATTATCCACCGTATTCCGGTATTTTTCAGGAAAACGGATTCTGATGTCAAACTTTTGAATTCCTTCGTATAACATGGTAGCAACTTTGCCTCCGATAGCCATTTCAATTACGGCATTTGCATCGGCAGTTGAAACTCCGTAAAGTGCCATTTTTTGTTGATTTAAATCAATATCCAATTCGGGTTGACCTATATTTTTAATTACACCTAAATCGGAGATTCCGCGTATTTTTTTGAGGATATTAAACACTTCAGTTGATTTAGTTTCCATATAATCCAACGAGTCACCAAATATCTTCACACATATAGAACCTTTGACACCCGAAACAGCTTCTTCAATATTATCGGTTATCGGTTGAGAAAAATTATAATCCACACCCGGAATAACTGACAGTTTTTTATTCATTTGGTCAATAAGCTCTTCCTTGCTGATTTTTGGTTTCCAATCCGATTCAGGCGATAACTGAATATCAAACTCATTGTTGTAAAATCCGGCCACATCAGTACCATCATCCGGCCTGCCTGTTTGGGATACAACATTTTGTACCTGAGGGAATTTGATAACTGTAGCCCTGATTTGTTTTGATATTTCAATTGACTTATCCAATGATACTGAATAGGGTAATTGAGCTCTTAGCCAAATGGCTCCTTCATTTATTTCAGGTAAAAATTCGGTACCTAAAAAGGTAAATGAAAAAAGGCCAATGACAATGATAATAAATGCTGTCAATAATGTTGATTTTTTATGGCTATAAGTGAAATCGAATCCTTTCATGAATCGGTTTGTAACAAACTGAACAATCGGATTGTATTTTTCCTTTACGTTCTCTTTAAGTAATAGTTTAATCAGAACAGGGACCAATGTTAATGTTAAAATTAAAGCACCCAACAATGCAAATCCCAGAGTATATGCCAATGGGGAGAACATTTTGCCTTCCACTTTTTGAAACGCGAAGATAGGCAACAATCCTGTAATGATAATCAGTTTAGAAAAGAAAATGGATTTTCCCAATCGTGCTCCATCTCTTTTTATCAATCCTGTTTTGGTCATTTTATTGAATCTCAGCATTCCAACCTCTTTTGCTTTTTGATCGAGGACAACAAAAAGCCCTTCCACCATCACCACGGCCCCGTCGATGATTATCCCAAAATCGACTGCACCCAGTGAAAGTAAATTTGCGCTCATCCCCATAAGGTTCAGGCAAATAAATGAGAACAGCAAGGACAAGGGAATTATGATAGAAACTATCAAAGTAGTACGCCAGCTAAACATAAACAAGGATACGATCAGGGTTACCAGTAAAATTCCTTCAAACAGATTGTGTAAGACGGTACTCGTAGCAAAACTAATTAGGTTTTCCCGGTTATAATATGGAACTATTTTAGTGTCATGTGGCAAAACCCTGTCGTTTAAGTCATTTATTTTCTCTTTTACTGCCTGAATTACTTCCGATGGGTTTTCACCTTTACGCATAATTACAATAGCTTCAACCACATCATCTTCGTTTGTGATTATACGTTTCCCTTTTTTATCAAGACTGGCATCCGAACGCCCTACCAATCCTAAACGGGGAAGATTGGAAACTTCTACATCAGCTATATCTTTCACCAGTACCGGAATACCATTAATATTTTGGACTACAACATTTTTAATTTCATTGATATTATTTAACAAGCCAATTCCCCGTACTACATAAGCCTGATTATTCTTATTAATAATATCACCCCCTATATTTACATTGCTTTTGCTGACTGCTGTAAATAAATCCAATGGCGTTATCCCCAATGTACTAAGTTTACCGGGATCAACTTTTATCTCATAGGTTTTAACCTTTCCACCAAAGCTTACCACATCGGCAACACCCGGTACTGCACGTAACTGCCTGTCGATAACCCAATCCTGCATTGTTTTCAGATCACGTGGATCCCGGAAAGTACTTCTGAGTGTATAACGGAAAATTTCACCTGTAGGTCCTGTTGGCGGTTGAATGGAAGGTTGAATTCCTTCAGGCAAATCAGCATTAGCTATTAAATTTGTTACCTGTGATCGTGCATCCCTGTCGATAACACCATCTTCAAACACCAGTTTGATATATGATAATCCAAAAATGCTTGAAGAACGAAGGCTTACTTTTTTCTGAACAGGATTCATAGCAATCTCAATGGGAGTAGTAACGAATTTCTCAACTTCTTCGGCACTACGACCCGGCCATTGGGTTATTATGCTTATTTCGGTATTGGTAACATCCGGGAACGCTTCAATGGGCATATTTTTAAAAGTAATAACTCCGGCAATCAACAATACAGATGTTGCTATAAGGATGAAATAGTAATTCTTTAATGAAAATGAAATTATATTATTTAAAAGCTTGTTCATAAGTAATTAATAATTAATAATTGACAATTAATAATTGGCAAGACATTGAAATTTAAGGTTTTGTAGATTAGCAAATAGATTATTAAATAACTGTGATTACTTAGTTGTAATTCTTAGTTTATTTTAAATCCGATTGTTATCAATTTTATTCCAGTAATTTGTGAATAACTAGTCATTAAGTGCATCGTATATTAAAATTGACTGTGAAGCAATTACTTTGTCGCCTTGTTTTACATTTCCTGTTATGTAGGTTCTGTCATCCACCGTATTAATTACTTCTACCGGGATAATTTTTATATCGGTATTTGAATGGTAAATCATAACATAATTTTGACTGTGATCGAAAACTACGGCTGATGAAGAGACACATAATGAACTGTTTTTAGTATCGTTTGTTACTTTTATATTGGCAAACATTTCGGGTTTCAGGACATATCCCGGATTTGGCAATACAATTCGTACTTTCAGTACTTTATTGGTTGGATCAAGTACATTCATAATCTTATCCACCTTGCCTTTAAATACTTTGTCGGGATAGGAAAGAGTGGTAACATCCACTTCGTCATTTAAATGAATTGAACTGATATTCGATTCATACACATTGGCAATGATCCAAACATTTTTCAAATCGGAAATAGTAAAAAGATTCGTGCTGTTATCGGGGCGAATAGACATATCGTTGGAAGCAAACTTTTCAACCACAAAACCACTGATTGGTGCCCGGAGAATATACTCTCCATTGGTATTTCCTCCATTAATGTTCAGGACCCTTTTCACGCGGCTTAGTTCAGACTGTGCCTGTTCCAGGGTTGTTTCGGCTACCAACAATTCTTTTTGAGAAGCCAATCCACTTTTAAACATATCCTGAGTAGCATCCATATTTTTCTTAGCTACACGTAAATTACTTCCGGCATTTACCAGATCGTTACTAAGACCTGCCATTTCAGAGCTTTTTATTACACCAAGAACTTGTCCTTTCTGAACGTAATCTCCCAACATTACTTTAATATTACTGATTATTCCGCTAACCATTGGATATATTTTCACTACATGATCGTCGTTAAACGAAACTTTTCCTGTAAGAGTAATCGTGTTGATTATTTTACAATCCTGAACAGTGTCGAGCTTCAACGTTTTAACCAAAGAATCGGCTAACACATATTTTGAATTATCAGGTGCACTGGTTGAATTAGATTTAGTGCAACCCTGAGTGATAAAAACAAGGATAAAAATAAGGACAAGTGAATTTATTTTAAATAAATTTATTCGTTTCATAGAATTGAAAGTTTTAGTTTTTTAGGTAATCGATACCCGTATAAAAGTTTAAGTCTTCGAAAGCATTTACCCGATTGAATCTGATCGAGTTTATCTGCAAGGTATTTTGTTTATAAGAATCATAAAAATCAAGGAAATCAAGCAGGTTTATATTTCGTACCTGATAATTTTTCAGTACTTCCCCAAGCAACCTGCTAAAGTCTTTTTCAAAAGAGACATCCCTGCTTTTAAGCAGTTTATCAGTATCTATAGCTCTTGTCAATGTGCTGTAAATTTGTTCATCCACGCTAGCCTGCGTAGCATCAAATGTTGCTTTATTTAATTGAATCATTGCTTTTGCCGATTTGATACTCCCCTGGTTACGATTTAAAAATGGAAGGTCGATGCCAAATCCGATCGTTGTCAGGTTATTGATATAACTGCCTTGCTGATCGTAGCCAAGTTGTAATGTCAAATCAGGGACAGCCATCGCTTTTTGTAATTGATAATTTTGAGTACTAAGGTCGGTGTTGAGTTTTGCAATTTTTAAATCCGGACGCGTATTATATGCAGAATCAATAATCACCTGAAGGGGATATCTCAGTGGATTAAGGGATGAGATGACCTCTTCATCCACTATAGGAATGACAACCGTATTTTTTGACTGCATCAACAATCGCAGTTCACTCTGGTCGTCATTCAGTTGGCTCTTTAAATCGTTGTATTCACTTAGCAGGCTGTATAACTGAGCTTTGACCCGGATTACTTCTTTTTCTGAAATATATCCTTTTCCTTTTTGTTGAGCAAATGCATCCGAGACTTTTTGTAATGCTGCAATTTCGGTATCATATACTTTGGCAGATTCCAATAAATAATGAATGTTGAAGAAGTCTGTTCGTAGAGTATGTTTCAACGTTCGTAACAGGTCGTAGAACTGATATTCGGAGATGGTGGCATTGGTAATAGCCATTTTAACCTGCCTGTTATGTTTGCCGGCAAGTAAAATCACCTGTGACAAAGCACCAGAAACAGAACCATCTTTCCCAAAGGGAAGAAACTGTTTAGTTACTGTTTGGTAAAGAGTAGTTCCAAAACTTAAATTCGGATTTGGGAATAACTTTGCCTGTGTAATTAAAGCTTTCTGAGCATCAATATTATAACGTTGTGCCAGTAAAACCAGGTTTTTATGAAGGAAAATTCGTTCAATACTGTCTAATTTTAAGGTTAAAGTATCCGGCTGAATACTTTTATAGATTTGACAATCAGCTCCGGATGTCAGGTACAGACACAGAACAAAAATTGCAAATTTAATTTTTTTTTGCATATTGATAAAGTTTTTGGTTTGTATGAATTGTATTCAATCCTTTGATGGATTCTATCAAAGGACACTTTGTTTTTACATTCTAAATTACGTAACCAGTAAAGCATACTGGTTTATTCAGAAGTAACGGATCGCAATCAATGGCGAGAACCAGAGTTTAGTTTTCGCAGCTTTATATGACACAAATCTTTAACAGACAGAATATCATTTTATTAAACAAATGGAATTATTTTTCTGTATTTAAACAGACAAAAACTGAGGAGGATTTGGACGAACTTCTTTATAAAAAAGCACACTGATTTTTTCGTCTTTAGGAATATTGTATGCAAGTTGTTTATAAGTTGCTTCAAGATCGGAGATAATCAAAGCATTTGGAAACCATTTTAAATCAAAATGGACAATATTTTGTTGTAGTTTGGAAAAGTTATCGGGGTTTGCTTTATCATTGAATGTGTCTTTTGGAAAACCCAACACATTTTCAACAAGGAACTCAATCATTGAGTCAACGTAATCATCATTACGAATGGTATTTGTATCTTTTAAAGGAGTATAAAAGCCAAGCGAGTCTATGCTCAGATTCAGGGTCTGAACGATAAGAAAGAAAATTAAACACTTGGAGCAAATATTTTTAAACACTTTTCTCATAAACGGGTGCAAAGATACAACGTTAATTCTTAAGAATTGTTTTATCAAGATTAATTTTCAAACAACTTTAGAAGTATTTTCAACTGTTTAAACATTTAATTCATTAATATAGTAATATAAGTAGTTGGAACAATATAATGTCTTTTTTATTCTTCCTGAAATCAGACCTCTCCTTCTGCCCTCTCCCACCTTTCCCCAACCCTCTCCAAGAGGAGAGGGTTGGGGAAAGGTGATAGAGATGAGGGTTGAAGAAGCTTTATTTAAAATATCAGGACATTATTTATTTCCTATTACTTAGTTGAACTGTTGAATTAATAAGTTGATTTTCTGCTTATCAGTTTAAATAAAATACCTGCCCACAGATAAATAAGAAGAAATGAAATAATCATCTTAAATTCAAAATCAATCAATAACAAAGTGTTGTGCAAAAGCTGCACTTTAGCAGTCCAATGTACAACACTTTGTTTGTTTATCTTACTTATTAAATATCAATAGAGGCTTATCTTACCTTCCAGTGGATCGTGATTGTTCTTCGGATCTGTCCAATCTACTTTTTTGGTAGGATCGATACCATTGATATATTTAAATAAAAAAATAACTTGCATGTAATAAAGACGATAGGAACTAAAAATTGTACTATTATTTACCGCAATTTATTAACTGGCCGATTAGAAAAGTATTTTACACATAAATAAAGATAGTATGAATAAGAGAGATAACCCGGTAAATAAATCTGTTATTGATGCGGCAGATTCAGACGTGTGGATCAAAAGAGTTTAATTTTCTCCGTGAGCACATAAAACAAAAGTATCTAATCAATAATGAAATGAGATAAAGATTGTAGAATAAGATTTACAGCTTCCAAAGAATCCGCTCCTATTTGCATCAAGACAAATCAAAAAACGCTTCTAAATTGCTATTAATAAAGCATTCAGAAGCGTACATTTGAGATATCTGGCGTCTTTGGTTATTGATATAAAATGGAACATATTGATTCTAAACTTTCTATAAACAAAAAATATAAAGACTTTCAAATCATATTCTTTGTTGCAACATAAATCATAAAGATCATTTTTAAAACCTGATTTAAATCTTACAAACAAAACTCCATACCTGGATCGGATTATTTATGTTCAACGAGAGTTTAAAAACCGGCTTGTTAATTTCATTTTGATTTCAGCAGGTTAGATAGTAATTAGCACAATAGATTGTCACGTTCAATTCTTATTTTATTTTCTATTCAGAATAAGACATTATTTGGTTCAACTTACTTAGTTTTAGTTTTCAATTCTTTTTTAGGATCCACACAATCCATTTTCACTTTCAGGGCACACCCGGTACAACCCCCACATTTATCGGCGGGACCTGGTTTCCGTGTCAGCATTTTATAAATTTTCCAGCCGGCATATCCGGCAATAAAAACGCCAATTATGATAACGATTATATCTTGTATCATGTTTATCCAAATATTTGAAATACACCAAATGCCATAACCCAGGCAAGTACCAGGCTGTAACTAGCAGCAAACATCGCCCAGCCCCAACTGTTTGTCTCATTTTTTATGGCTACAATTGTCGCCAGGCATGGAAAATAGATTAATACAAAAAGCATCATTCCAATTGCAATAACAGGGGTAAATGATTTTTCGCCGTTTGCTTTCACATCGGTTTGTAACCGGTGCGAAAGTGAACTTACATGTGTACCGCTATCACCGGTATAAATCACACTTAGAGTACTTACTACAATTTCTTTAGCTGCTACTCCCGACAATAACGATACACCTATTTTCCAGTCAAATCCAAGGGGAGCAATAGCAGGTTCAATAAAATGACCAATCTGACCAATATACGATTTTTCCTGTTGTGCCATTTGTTCTGTTGCAGTCATTATTCCTTCTTTTTCTGATCGTGGATAATACCCCAAAAACCAAATAACAATTGATCCTAATAATATGATGGTTCCCATTTTTTTAAGATATTGTTCCCCTTTTTCCCAGGTATGACTTACCATTGATTTCATGGTAGGAACCCGATAAGGCGGCAATTCCATCACAAAGGGCGTTTCATCTTTCGAAAACATGAATCGTTTTAAGAGTCTTGCAATGATAACAGCCAATGAAATGCCAGTGATATAAATACCGAATAACACAAGCCCTGCATGGCCCGGGAAAAATGCTCCGGCCAGTAGTAAATAGACAGGTAAACGGGCACTGCATGACATTAAGGGGTTAATTAAAATAGTTATCATGCGGCTATTTCTGTTTTCAATGGTTCGTGAAGCCAGGATGGCAGGAACATTACAACCGAATCCCATAATAAGTGGTATAAATGATTTCCCATGAAGTCCCATTTTATGCATAATTTTATCCATAATAAAAGCTGCCCTGGACATATACCCGGTATCTTCCATAAGTGAAATGAAAAAATAGAGTATCAGGATATTCGGTAAAAATACAATAACGCCCCCTACTCCACCAATAATTCCATGAACCAGCAAATCTCTTAATGAACCCTCTGCCATATTATTCCGGATCAAATTACCCAGTAAGTTCACACCGGCAGCAATCCAGTCCTTTGGATATTGGCCCAATGTAAACGTAGATTGAAACATGGTGAAAATAAACAATAAAAATATCGGATAGCCCCAGTATTTGTGTGTTACAATAGCATCAATACGTGAAGTGAGTTTGTGTTTATGCCTTTTCTTACCTTCAATAAGGGTTTCCTTTAAAGCACCGGCTATAAAACCATATTTAGCATCGGTTATTGCCGATTCGGCATCCTCGTGCAATTCAGTTTTTAAGCGTTTTGTTTCTATATCCCGGAGATTTATTATTTCATCTTTATTTGGAAGGTTTTGAATTAAATGTTCTACTTCCGGATCTTTTTCGAGTAATTTAATTGATAAAAATCTTGTTGAATAACTATCTCTTAATGATGAATTTAATGAAATTGGATTTTTTATACGTAGAATACTTTTTTCTATTTCAACCCCATGATTGATATGGATATGTCGTGCGATTTCATGGATTTTATGTCTTCCTTCCAGATCGGAAACATTGTGAGTGATGGAGTGATGATGATGAATTTCAATCTGATGATGGTAATTGTCAAGTAAACTATCATCTTTTATTAAAGGAATTAAAATTCCTTCGGCATCTACAATTTCACTTCCTTCGTATAACTTAATAGCTGTCCGGAATAATTCATCAATGCCAAATTTTTTCTTTGCAATAGTTGGGACAAATGGTATTCCAAGTAATTTACCCAGTTTAATATAATCCAGTATATCTCCGCTTCGTTCAAATTCATCATACATGTTCAATGCAACGATGGTTCGTACATTCATATCAATCAACTGGGTTGTCAGGTATAGATTTCTTTCCAGATTTGTACTGTCTACGACATTAATAATCACATCCGGCGTCTTGTCGGTTATATATTCCCTCACATATTTTTCTTCAGGCGAATAGGCTGATAAAGAATATGTCCCGGGCAGATCTACCAGTGTAAAAGAATATCCCTGAAAATCAAAATTTCCTTCTTTCGCATCAACTGTCACGCCACTATAGTTTCCAACATGTTCACGGCCACCTGCAGCATAGTTAAACAAGGTCGTTTTCCCGCAATTCGGATTCCCCACCAATGCCACACAAATGTGTTTCCGTTTTTTCAATGCCATCCTTCTAACTTCCTCTTCATCCACAAATCCGGTTCTGTCTTCTTCAGCCGATTTCAACAGCCTTGCTTCTTCTTCACTGACCACCTCTATCAAAAATGCTTCACTGCGGCGTAACGAAACATTATACCCCATTACTTTATATTCAATAGGATCATTCAGGGGTGCATTTAAAACGGACTGAACCACTTTCCCTTTCACAAACCCCATTTCAACAATTCGCTTTCTAAAACCGCCATGTCCCAATACCTTAACTATGGACGCCTTTTCACCTGTTTTAAGTTCCGATAACTTCACTTGATTTTGTATTTGCTGATTACACTGCAAAGATACTTATTTAGATTGATTCTAAAGACTGAAAGTATAAAAAAAATAAATATTTATTTTATGAGTATCCGTTTGAGTACCTAAAAATATGTTATCTTTGTTGTTGTATAAACAACAAATAGTATGAATTTACTGAATTTTATATCTCAATTCCCTGATGAGGATAGTTGCAAACTTAAATTTAAAGAGTTCCGAGATCAAGTAGGAGTTTCATGTTCAAAATGTAACTCAAAAGAACATAGATGGATACAAATTAAATGGCAATATGAATGTGTCAAATGCGGGAACCGTACTACCTTAAGAAGTGGGACAGCATTACATGGGTCTCGACTCCCATTCAGATATTGGTTTATAGTGATGCATTTAATTACATCTACAAAGAAAAGTTTCTCAGCACTTGAAATTCAACGGCAATTAGGACATAATAGATATGAACCTGTTTGGTTGATGCTTCATAAATTACGAGAAGTTATGGGCAGAAGAGATGAAGAATATCAACTAACAGACGTAATTGAGTTAGATGAGGGTTACTTTTCTACTATTTCTAGCGATGAAGAGAAAACTAAGCCACTAAAACGAGGTAGGGGCAGTCAAAAAAAGAGCAAAGTATTGGTAATGGTAGAAAGCATTCCTGTTGAAGGAAAAAAAACAAAAAAAGGAAAACAACGAAAAGTAGGACATATTAGAATGATTGTTATCAACGACTTAAAAGCAGAAACCTTAAAGAAAATTGTTGAGGAAAATATTGCACTGAAATCAATAATTGATACTGACAATTCAAACTCATATACCAAATTTAAAGATTTAGATATTGAGCATAGACCCAAAATAATCCCAAAGGATAAAGTTAATGAAATGTTGCCTTGGGTACATATTGCAATTAGCAACGCAAAGCGCTTATTATTAGATATTCATCACGATATTGAACCGCAATACTTACAAAGTTACTTAAATGAGTTTTGTTATAAGTATAATAGGCGGTATTTTGGAGACAAATTATTTGACAGGTTACTAATTGCTTGTGTAAGTTACAAAAACAATATTTAAGGTATCCAAGCGGATACTCATATAATTCTACTTTGACAGAATAAATAAATGAATATCCGTAATTTGTCCTGATAAAAAAAACCATCAGCCTAAATCCTTCGGAATTATTATTGTAATTTACCAGATTAAAGAATCAACCACCTAAGTTATTTACAATTTAATTTCAACTAACCATAACACAAAAGGAAAAAATTAAAATATGGAGAAAGAAAAAAACACATAAACACAAAAGTCACAAAAGTAAAAGGAAAATTCCTGACGGTATTTTAAGATTTCAAACCAGATTATAATCCTAAAGGCCTTACTTCTAATCAATAAAATATGTAAACGTAATTTCATACTTCCTGACATCATGATAGATATCAAGAAGTTACAATGTCCATATCGCAAATTTGGCTGTCTCTAATATCGCAAATTTGCCGTATTTTATCTGTAAATTATTGATATTTAATAGTAATAAATAAAGTTTGCTGTATATTAGATATAAATAACGACAACTAAATTTTCTGGAAGTCAGGAAGTCTGAATTTACTAACAAAACTTCAACAGGAAGAGTGTTATTCTTACAGAACAAAAAAACTCCCGCGAAGGCAATAGCCTCGTACGGGAGTTTCATATCAAAAACTATAAAATTTTAGATATTAATTATTACTTTTTGGCTTCATCACGGGCTTTATTAGGCATACCAACCTTCCCGTAACCCTGTTTTGACAGGTAGTTGTTGATGCGCCCCTTATATTTACCGAATGCTTCATGTTTCTTTTCAGAACTTTCGGCATCTAAAGCAAATTCACGACCTTCTTTAAGCCAAGCCATTATCTGAGCTTTTTCTTCTTTCTTTAGCGTTGGAAACATTTTCATGTAAGCATCATATGTTACTTTCACTACTCCGTAAGTTATTCCGTCCTTTACAGCTTCAATTTGCGATTCATTCAAATAAAGTGATAAATCACCAGGAAATGCAAAATGTGAACGATACAAGGCCGCTTCTTTCTCATTTTGAGCTGCATTCATCGCTGAGTTTTTAGCTTCACCTTTCAAAGCAGATCTTTTGATTCGGTTAACTGATGAATCACGTTTAGCAAAAATATCATTCAGCCCAAAATATCGGTTAGCTATTATATGAAGCACGTTTCGGCCTACTGTGGCATCTTTCAATTTTAGTTTGTCCACAATCTTTTGTGAGCGAGTTACAATTGTTTCAACATATTTCGGATCACGGTTTTTTGAGTCAAGCTCTACGGCCTTAACAGCAGGAACCAGCATCAACAAGCATAGTGCAAGTCCTGCAAATCTAAATTTAATTGTTTTCATATTTTATTTATATTGTTTTGAAAAAACGCAGAGAGTATATTCCAAATCCCTGCGTTTTACCTTGTCTTTCTTAAATTGTAAATGATAAAACAGTAAATTACATTAGTTTTCCTTTTTCAGCCAGTGTGTCGTGGTTGTTTTTTGGATTTGTCCAATCTGTTTTTTTCTTTGTACTGATACCATTGATATATTTTTCGATATTGGTATAACCGTCACCAGTACAATCTTTATTTGCATCCGAAGGATCATTTGGATTCAATCCGTGTGCTATTTCCCATGCATCTGGCATTCCATCATGATCGCTATCCACATAAGGGGTACCTTTGTATTCAGGATAACCACCTACCTGACGGATATCGGTTATAATTCCTTTCTTATAGGAATCCTTTTTCAGACGACGGTATTTGAATTGATAAAAGTCCACAGAGTCCAGACCTTCCTTGTAAAATACTTTACCTGTTTTTACTTGTTCCAGAATATGTTCATCTACGATATCCCTACGTGGAATATTAGCCCCTGCATTAGTTGTTACAAAATTGTAGGCATCCTTGGCTTTCATGATTGGAAACTTTGGCATTGGAAATGGTTCGTTCCATCTAATGGTATCCGTGTAATTGCCTGCATTTGGCATTTCTTCAATTTGTACTCCACCATTCCAGTTGTCTTTAGTAACAGCATCACTTCCTTCCATAATGTTTCCATTACAATAGACACGGCCAAAAACCTGATAGGCATTTCTGCTTCTTCCTGATTCTGGTTTTAGTATCCGGTAACCGATAGGTTTGTCTTTTGGAGTAAGGGGACCCGGTTTGTAATAGTTGTTGATGATGTTGTAGAGTGCCGTATAGTCGCCTCCGTCTACCGAGCGGTTTGCCCAGTTGAAAATCACGTTATTTACAAAATTAAAAACACCATTCCAGCCGATAGAAGGATTCCGTCCTGCATTATCGGCCCAAAGATTACGGATAAAAGTACAATTTTCACCTCCCATTGTGCTTCCAAAAGCATGGTTGTAGGTATCAAGTGCCTGAGATGAAATAGAATTTTGCATAGTAATGTTAACAGTACCCATTTTTTCCTCTTTATATGTTGCTCCGGGAGAAAACATATGACGATAGAATGATACATTTTCATCCAGACCCCAACTGCAGGAGCAGTGGTCAATCATGATATTTCCAACAGGGTCACCTCCGAAAGCATCATCGCGACGTGCAACATCGGTTTCACCACGGCGGAAACGCATATGACGTACCACCACATCATGAGTATTTATCCAAAATGATTCTCCGGCTATACAAACGCCGTCACCCGGTGCCGTTTGTCCTGCTATGGTTACATAGGGTGCTTCTACAATAATCGGTGTTTTCAGATGTATGATTCCGGCCACATTAAACACAATAATACGCGCACCGGCTTCTTCTTCGCAAGCTTCACGTAAAGTGCCGGGACCGCGGTCATCGAGGCTGGTTACTGTAATAACTTTCCCTCCACGACCTCCAAATGAATACTCACCTCCACCTTCAGCACCCGGGAAAGCAGGGATTTTTGCCAGAGGTAAATCGTTCGGACGGGCAGCCCAGGGAATATATGGTTTTCCTTTAGCTTTATCAGCATTGATAATTGGCATATTCCTTTGTAAGGCGTCATCAGCCACTTTTTTCTCTGCATCCAGGTTTTTGTCTGCAACTTCCTGCAACTCTTTAGGAACCTTAGGATATTGTGCCTGAATCACCGAAAGAGGTGCAAAAAGTAACAGTGCGCAAATACCCGTAAATAATTTTTTTTTCATTGATTTTTTCTTGATTTAATTGAAATAATAGATGTTGAAAATATAAATTATAAATTGACATTATATAGATTAAGAAATGTCCAACTAAAATCGAGTCAGAAAATCAACGACTTATGATCCTATCGAAATGAAGTCTATTATGGGAAATATACTATTTAGACGATTTTTTAAACCTGTTGTACTCAAAGTCTTCTGTAAATAAAAAAAAATGGAGTTACCGACATTATCGACGCCTCCATTTTTTAATTTGTAAAATAATACCTTAAATAATTATTTATTATTCTGACTATACTGTAAGTATCTATTACTTAATAGCTGAATTGAAATTATGAGGAATATTCTCACCCATCAGACTGGCAAGATAAACTTCCAGAGCCGTATAACCTTCCGCAGTTCTCAGATTACGATCTTCCGGATTGTTAGGATCTAATCCGTTAGCAAGTTCCCATGCATCCGGCATGCCGTCATTATCTGTGTCAATAGGAACGACAGCTGTTGCATAAGGCATGTAACCTTCGGCATCGTACGATTTATCGATAATTCCCCATGTCCCAAGTGAGGCTTTGAATGATGCCGTTCCGTTTTTTACTTCACGTATTATGCGTCGTTCAACAGAGTCTCTGTTTACTGTTCCTACTCTTGAAAGAGTAGTATTGTAAGCATCACGAGCAGTTTGAATATCGATTTTGTAGGGTGCATATCCGACCCAAACACCTTTATACACGACATTGGAAGATGGTGAAAGTCTGGTATCAGAACTTGCTGTTGCTTTTGTTGGTAATGTTGTCCCGGTTGTTCCCGACCATTTCCATGTAAATCCTTTCCAGTTATCCGAATTCAAAGTAGGGTAACCTTCCATTATATTTCCTGTCAGATACCATTTGGGAATGTTTGCACCATTAACAATGTAATTGGTAAAGAAGTATTTACTTCCGGAAGGGGTTGCCGGACCTGGTTTATAGTAATTTCCAATAAAGTTGCATGTGTGCGAACGGTCGCCTGTGTTTACATCACCACCATATGCTGCATTGGTATTCCCCCAGTTGTATACAACATTGTTTATAAATTCAATAAAAACATTAGTTTCATTTTTGGATCTTGCTCCGTTTAGGCGAGGTGAACGGGAATGGTTATTTGTCCACAGGTTGTGATGATATGTTGCACAAATCCCTCCGGTTTGTGACCCATAGCCACGATTTCCTTTACCATGACCATCGTCATAAAGTCCATCATGAAATATTGACCATTGGACAGTCGTATAATAATTGTCATAGAAAGTAAGATTTTCCTCGCCTGACCATCCAAAATTACAATGGTCGAAAATAACCCGAACTGCATTTTCGCAGTCTACCGATCCTCCGGGTAGAAAAGTGCTATCTGCAGCGTTTTCTCCAACCCGAAAACGTACGTTTCTTATAATCAGGTCTGAACATTTGCCTAAATTTACCCGGCCATTTCGAATTAAAATACCTTCCCCGGGGGCGGTTTGTCCGGCAATGGTCATTTTATCTCTTGAGCAACGGATTTCGTTTTTGTTTACTACAGTTTTACCTGATGTTTGAAAATATGGTTTTAGTGTAATAATCCCCGATACCCGAAATATAATTGTTATTGAATCGCCAGGATACTGAGTTAATGCCCAGCGGAAGCTTCCGTGAATGGGTGACTCTAAATTGTTGTAAGCGAGGTAGTCCTGAAGATTATCTACAAAAACCACTTTCCCTCCTCTACCACCTTTGGCATATTTACCATAACCTTCTGCTGAAGGAAATGCCGGTGTTTGAGAATTTACAAAAGTAAAAACTGCAGTAAGAAACAATAGGGTGAGAACGAAATAAGTTTGAATTTTTTTCATTTTATAAAATATGAGATAAATAATAAAAACAAAAATATATACTATATAGTAATTCTAACATTTTCCATCTTAATATCAGATAAAGCAGTTGCAATGGTTGCTACCTCACTTAGCACCCCAATAGAATTTAAGGCTCTCACGCTGTATGTACCAATATTACCGGAATTGTCTACATAACTAACTCCGGTAACCGAGCCAAGGTATTTCCCATCTTTGTATACAATATAGCCAATTGCCCCATCAACAGCCGACCAACTTAATGTTAATCCATTTATAGTAAGGTCCTCAGGTTTTGCAGTTGGTGTGCTCGCTGTAATCGGGTCAAAAGTAGTTGTATAGGTGGAGGAATAAACATTTTGAGTGTTTAATATGCTATCTGCATCATATTGTTGCAACTGGAAACTCCAACTGTTTCGTCCACTTACATTTGTATATGTTCCATCAGGGTTCCGACTGTTATATTCAGCAAAGCTGGCCGTTGTTTCATTTCCTCTCATGGCTGCCCAACCTTCCGGTTTGATTTGTTTTCCAAGTGTGCAGTTTAAATAATATGCCCCGGCATTAATATTCCATGGCCGACCTAAGTCATAAGTCCCGGAAGCTACATCTGAGTTGGCTGTGATATTACATCTGCGAAATACAAAACCAAGATTTAATGTTTTCCTGAAACAGATGATGTTTTTGTCGTATATGAATCCTCAGGGGCAACTATATGACCTCCGCCATTTACACAATTTATTGTGCAATCGTCAAAGAAAAGAGTTCCTCCCGCATAAATAAAATCGACGGCACCTTCTAACCAACAATTTTTAAAATAGCCTCTTGTCCCTTTTTTTGACCTGTAAGTATCCTGATAGCCTAACACTTTACAATTTCTGAATATCTGACGATCGCCTGCAGTGTAGAGTGCTTCTGCCATACCTGTAGCACCTGCTGCATTCTGTATACTTATATTTTCGGCATAAAAATCACTTGCATAAAGCTTAACTGTACATACATCCGAGTAAGTAGGTGAACCACTTGAAGCACGTGACTGAGAATGAGTGATAAGTACTCCACCATAGCTTTCGCCAATCAAACTTATTCTTTTTGTAGATGCTGCAGTTTTTGACCCTAAAGTAACCTGCTCATTATAAGTTCCATCTTTGATAAATATCATGCTGGTCAGTCCATCGGGACATGCATTTAAAGCCGATTGTATGCTGGTGTAATCACCTGAACCATCTATTGCAACAACATATTTGAAAACCTGGGAAGAGGCGTTTAATGAACCTATCAACAAACAGGTTAAAACAAGGAGTGAATTATGAAATTTCATTCTCGTCAAATTTATTTTCTGAATAAATCATTATCACAAAATATAATTCCTGCAGATACCTCAATTTAGTGATAAATCAGTAAAATGGTGTCTCTGCAGGAATGTATATATTGACTCAAAATTAGTTTTACAACTTAATATGTTTATTCAGCCAGTGGATCAAAAGTGCCATTAGCGCTGCCATTTTCAAGGTCAGCCCAACCGATAGTCTGTTTCAATGTCACATTCATTTGTTGTGCGCTGTTTTTCAAACCAATGAAATAATACTGTGGTTGAAAGGTCACAGCAGATGCATCCACAGTATAAGATTTCCGGGTCAAATTGTTAGCATAAAAAGTAAATAAATTATCAATTGTATTTCCATTTGTCTGAATAGTAGCATCACTCATCAAATTCAGAGCTGTAGGACGTGTAATATTATTCTTAACTATCGGATCATTTGCAAAACCTGTTACAGTCGTTGCAGTAGAAACCCCGATAGCATCCGCCACACGAATTTCAATACCATTTCGGGATGTTCCATTAAATGGTGGTACTCCCAAATATGTACATGTATTACTGGAAAAACCTGTTAATGCCCAGCTGCCTTTCAATGTTCCCTGTCCGGCACCTCCATCCCAAAGCATCCAACGACGCATATCGTCAAAACGTTTACCTTCATACGCCAGTTCTATCTGACGCTCGTATAAAATAGCAGCAAATATTTGTGCACGGGAACTACCACTGGACAAATTACCCAGACCAAAATTTATATCGTAATAGTTTGGTGCAGTACCGGCACTCGTATAACCTACACGTTGACGGATTTGTTGCAGAGCCTTCACAGCTTCATCAAGGTGATTAGCACCACAGGCAGATTCGGCAAAGTTCAATAATACTTCTGCATAACGAATCTCCATATAAGGAGCTGCTGATAAAGTAAAAGCCTTACCCGCACCAAGTGCTATATTATAAGTATAATCGGGAGAATTATTCACATCAAGGTCATCTGTACGTTTGCGAACAAAAATACTGGTATTGTTAGCTCCATTACCGTCAGCTCCAAAACCGGTGTAGGCTGCTGATGCCATTTTTGTTGCATTATCATACCAGTTGTAACTCCAAAGTACATAGTTACTACCTATGTATGGATAAGAAATAGCTCCTAACGAAGTAGGATCGCCGCTAAATGCCCATCTTTCACCCGGGAAAGCAAATGTACGATAAAAACGTGGATCTCTGTTCACAAAGAAACGTTGGTTGTCGTAAGCATAAGTAGATGGCGACAACAATGAAGAAACAGATGCAGTTGTTGAAGGTTTCATACCATCTGCCATCGGGAAAAGATCTATCATCTGAGATGTCGAATTCTTACCACCACTACCACCTGCATTATACGGGCGGATAGAATTTTCCCACGTATTATTTTTGTCGTAGTTGGTGCCGGGTGAAGTTTGCACAGTGTTATATAAAGTCACAAATACAGCCTCAGGACTAACGTAATCAGAAAACATCTTTGCCCAACCCGAAGCGTTTGTACCCGGGTTAGAAAGATAAGCCAGGCCAAAACCTCCGGTTGTCAATTCGGCAAGCGCAGCTTTATTTGATTGATAGGCTGTCTCCCAACGAGTTACGTCATCGGCACGGTTAAAGAGTGGACTGGCATAGAGCAGTCGGGCACGACCTTGCAACGCTAAAGCTGCACCGGCTGTAACACGACCATAATCAGCAGATGCAGAAGTTGACCAGTTTGCCGGCAAATAGGTAGATGCAGTATCCAAATCGGCACAGATAAAATCAATACAAGCTTTAGAAGTAGCGCGGGGAATTACCAGACTCAACCCACCGGTACTCCCGATTATCGGGTTTTGTACATGATCAACAATTGGCACTCCACCATACATTTTTACCAACATATAGTATTGCCATGCACGGAAAAAGAAAGCTTGTCCCAGTAATATTTTTTTCTGATCATTGGTTAGAGTACCGGCCTTTACACCCTCTATTACCATGTTGCACTCACGGATATAACCGTACGGGCTGATATTTTTATTCTGATAATAAAAATAATCAGGTACATTCGTATTGTTCAGGATTATGGTTGGATCTACGTATTGAGATAATCCTCCGTACTCTTCAGTACACTTAGAATAATCGTCAGCTACACCTGCACTGGGCGTACTCCAACTTATACTGGCAGTTGAACTGGGCAACATGTCATAATACAGGTCGTTTACCCTCTCTGTAGATCCTGTGACATCATCATAAATATAATTACCATATGCATCATAATCCTTCTTGTCTTGCAGAAACTGATCGCTACATCCAGCGAAAAATGTGGTGATTGTCATCAACGCAACAACAGCACCTAATTTATTTAATTTTTTCATCATTTTTTACTTTTTAGAATGAAACATTTACTCCCATTGTAATTGTCCGCAAGGTGGGATAGCTCCCATAAGTCGACATGGGATCCATGAAATTATCAGGATACGGATTGTACAAACTCAGCAAATTCTGACCGGTAACATTGAAACGGCAACTTTCCACATTCAACTTCTTCACAATTGTTTTTGGCAAGGAATAGGCCAGGGTGATGGTACGGAAAGTTATACGTGTGCTGCTTACCGCCCAAAATGTAGAATTATAATTGTTAACACTGTATTGTAAATTCGGATATTTAGCAGTTAAATTCTGAGCTGCAACGATATTCCCTGAGGCATCTGTCACATTACTGTAATTAAACATATTATTCGCCCAGAATGAAGGCATACTCGTATATTGCATATCGTTGTACGTATTACTTGAAGAAACCGAGCTTAGACCCGAAGTGGCACCTTTTGGCATCATGGTGTAACCTCCCCAGCTTGCTGCAAGTTGTGCGCTAAATGAAAATCCTTTCCAATCGCCACCAAGATTTGTCGTAAATCCGTAAGGATTGCTGGCACGGTTAGATATTTTGACAATATCGGTTGTCGCACTAATTACACCATCCGGTGCCTGATAGGTACCATTTGCATTTTGCGGCCCACGTACATCACGATAAATCAACATACCCGGTTGGATTTTGTCCGGTGACATTCCAAGATAATTTGTTATGTGATACTGGGCAACATATTCAGCGATTTGCTGGTAACTACGAAACATTCCAAGACAATCCAATCCCCATAATCCAAGGTCAGTGCGTTGATTCGGGTGCTGTCCATCAATTGTAATCACGCTTGGCCAATACATTTTTAATACCTTATTATCGCTATATCCGGTTATTAAATTTATATAGTAAGTAAAATCTTTAGTAATTTTATCTTTCCATCCCACTGTTAATTCTGTACCATAGGTATCAATAGAACCAAAGTTCTCAGCAGTCGGTTTGGTACCGACTGTAGTAGGAAAATCGGTAGACCCGGTTCGTTGCATAAAAATATCACGGTTCATATCATAGTAACCGTCTATTTTGATAGATAATCTACTCTGTAGCGTGTAGGCATCAATACCCAGGTTCGATTTGTAACTACTATCCCAATGTGCATTAACGTTTGGTGCTGCGCTACTCTGCATGGCAGCCCCCATATTCGTCGATGTACTTGTCCCGAATACAGCTCCTTTATTTGCAACCATACTGTAAGTTTGCAACCATCCCCATGGAGCAATATTATCCTTGCCTAAAAGGCCATAAGAGCCACGAACTTTTAAAAAGTCCAACCAATGAATGTTATTTTTGAACCAGGATTCTTCAGATGCTACCCAACCCAGAGACATAGATGGAAATACTCCCCAGTAATTTGCAGGTGCAAATGTTGTGGACGCATCCGAACGAATCAGGAACTCTGCCAGATACTTGTCATTATACGCGTAATTCAAACGACCTACGTACGACAACATACCCGATTCCTCACGGCTAAAATCAGTTGTCTGTGCACCGGTTGCTGAAGTGGACTGCCCATTCGTAAAGGTTAACGGGTTTAGTACAATGCCATCCAAATTCTCCGATTCGCTTTCAGCTTTTTCAATGGTAAACAAACCATTGATTGCATTAAGTCCAAATTTGCGGTCATAAGTAGCGTAAAAATTGAGCTGATAGTTATCGCTCGTAACCATCGCACGTTCTAAAGAATGTCCATTGTCAGCGTCTACTGCCGAAAAGTTGCCGGAAGTCACATCCAACCCATCACCTGTATAAAGATGATTACCACTTCCACCACGAGCTAGCATTTGATAAACGGGAACATAAGTTTCCAAAGTGTTGGTTTTAGTATTACTCGAGTTTCTGGAATAAGTTACCCTCATTTTTAACCCGGTCAATAGCTTACTCCAACCAAAGTCATATTCTAATGAACCATTTATGAGCATGTTTTCCGATACATTCTGATTGCTGTTATCCAGATTCTGAACAGCTGCGTAATTATATTCCTGAAGAGAATTAACCAATGTATTGGATGTCCCATAAGTCATCAAGGGAAAACCATTTACAGATTCCGGAATGTAGCGTGGCCGCGTTAACAAATAATTGTAATCTGTCTGTTCATTAGAACCTCCTATTTTATTTGCTGCAGTGGTTTGTTCTCCATTGTCTCCGGATATTTGCATAGAGGCTTTAATCCATTTGCTGATATTAGCATCTACTCCGGCGCGGTAATTCCAGCGATTGTAATTAATGTCGGTCAAATTACCATCTTGTGTAAAATAAGAAATACCCGCAAAATACGTAGCTTTGTCAGTACCCCCACTAATATTTACACTTTGTTTTTGTGAATAAGCAGGTTTCCAGTATTTGCTCAACAAATCATAATTCAGATTTTTCATGGCATTCAATTCGTCTGCCTGAAATAGATCCGTTTTATTATTCAGGGTTGTATTATCGATGGGAGTTGCTCCGCGTACACCATTCCATAAGGTTCCGTAATCGTAAGCACTCAGCATTTTAGTTTGAGATACCTGATCCGTAAAACCAAATTGTCCACTATACGTAACTTTCGGAGCACCTGCTTTACCACGTTTGGTTTTTACTAAGATAACTCCCTGGGAAGCACGGGAACCATATACAGCAGCAGAAGCATCTTTCAATACCGTAATGCTTTCTATCATACTGGCATCCAGATTATTGAAAGTTGTCGCATCGGCGATGTAATCGTCAATAACATACAGTGGACTTGGATCTGCCACATAATTACTAAAACTCGAATAAGCAGTAGCAGCAGAGGCCTGGCGAACAGTCAACGAGGCTGCATCTCCCGGGCGGTTACTGCCCCCAGTAACGCTAAGTCCGTTAACCTGGCCTGCTAATGCGGCACCTAAGTTGCTTACAGAAAGATCACTGATATCTTTTGGAACAATTGTTTCTATTGCACCCGTCACATTCTTCATTTTCTGTGAACCGTAACCTAGTACGACCACTTCATCCAAATTCATTAAGTCTTCCTCCAAAACAATACGTGGATTATTTAGATCCGAGATGGTTTGAGTGATACATCCGACATAAGAAACTATCAATTTAGTATTTGGTAAAACATTAAGTTTAAAATGTCCGTCAAAATCAGTGACTGTCCCTGTGCTACCCCCTTCAATCTTAACGGTAGCTCCAATAACAGGTTCTCCTTTTTCATCCACAATAGTTCCTCGTACAGATTGCAATTTTTGAGCCTGGGCCTGAGCCTGAGCCGGCAGTGCAAAAGCCAGGATGAAACTCACGCATAGACTTAGAATTAAATATTTTTTCTTCATTGTATTAGTTATTATTGATTTAAATTTCATATCATCTTCTCATTATGTTATGGCAACCAACGTGGATCACCGGTTTTAGCAGATATCTGTGCAGCTCCCTGAACAGTAAAATTGGCATTTGCCGGGTCTTTTAATTGCGGGTCTGTCATAATAACGGTACTGCTGGTGTCATAACCGGTTGCAATTTCTAAAGATGCAAACATTCCACCAAACCAATAAGAGTTGTATCCAATATTACGAGCCATGGTTGAATTAATAGTTAAATCCCTGATAACCCTTTGACTGCCAGTGTCAACAAAAATGTCTTTTAGCACAGTAAGCTTATTGTATGACTGTGACATCCCTGAATAGTTTGCTATTTTACTCGAAGTATACATCTGCCAGAAAGTACAATTTGAAAGCGTTTCACTACTGGTTGCCCAACCAGAACCGGTAATTTTCATAACATTCATACTATTGAGATAACGCAACAAATAACCGCCTGTTGCAGCCTGAACATTATAAAACGTACTGTTTGTAAGTGTCAGGTCTTTAATCAAACCACCTGCATCATTAATCAATGTTGCAGTGAGAGTATTCTGTCCAATAATACAATCATTAATTAATAAGCTTGATAAAGCATACTTCATACCATTATCATATATCAATGGATAAGCTAATCCTGTAATTTTACAAGATTTAACGGTAACAGGTGATGATACCATCATTCCCGGCCATGCTGTAAGGTATGTTGGTGCAGTTGTATTTAATGTTGAATTGAAAGTAATAAGACCACTTCCTGTAAAACTAGAACAATCAAAATCAATTGTACTTAAATTAAATCCTCCGCCATCACTTATAAACACACCGGAACTCATTGTAATAATTGGGTGAGTTATTTTATCGCCACGAAAAGTTATATTTACCAGTCCGGTAGGAATATTACCAGTCATTGTATAAGTCCCTCCGGCTACCAATTGATAAACCATAGTCGCAGTGCTTGTCGGAATTGGGTTAGCTGTAAAGTATGTAAATAAATCCGTTCCCGATGGAATTGTAGCATTCGCAGGAACATACGTGCTATAAGGTGCTACTGTTGCAGCAAGAGCATCTTTATTATTATACGTTTTATTACCAAGGGTCTTAACAACCGCTTGGTACTTGGTATCAGGTAATAATGCACGCGTCGTAGTACATCCATCTACGTCCTGGTTTACTGTTCCAACCGCTACCGGATTAGCTGGATCGTCCACTTTGTATAAAGAAAACTGATACCCACCCGCTCCAAATACAACAGGCCACGAAATTGTGAGAAGAGTATCATTTGTTGTACTGGTTGCAAATACAATACTGTCTGGCGACTGCAATGTAGTATTTCTCACAGATGAAGAAAATACCTCATTCTCCTTAAAGCCATCCACACAGGAACTGACTAGCAGAACTATCGTTACTAGTAGGAAACTCAAGATAATTCTGATTTCGTTTTTTAACTTCATAGATTTAATTTTAAAATTAACATTAATATTGTTGCTTTCAATATGTTTTCCCTTCAAATGAGTCCTTCTTATTGCTTTCTTTTACTTTCATAGCCCGGAAAGTATTTATCCAATACGCAACTACTGCTTTGGAATTTTCCTTTTTGCTAATGACTGGCCATAAAACCCGGATATTGCAATGGACGAAATCGTTATATAGTATTCTTTTGCCTTTAAAGGATTAATTCCTGAAATTCTTACTCCCTCAACTTGTTGTCAATCAAATTGCCCTGAACGGGTGAACCCGTATCTATTTTTACTCCATCGGCTCCGATTTCGTGAGCCAATTCGAACTTTCCGGTTTTTAACGCCTCAGATTCATCCAATCACATACGGAAATTTTATAACAATTTTGTCAGGATTTGTTTATCCCGTTTATTCCTGTATTCTGATTTAGTTCCTGAAGACTAAAAACTCCAATTAAAATACAAACAATGGAAAAAATTCGTTGAGCCCAATTTCGTTTTATGATCATGTAAACTGATTGATATCGATTTACAATTAATGACGTAAACTTTAATAAATTGTAATCAGAAACCAGAAGTTTTTTTCGGAAAGTTATGCAAAAAGCAGACAGAATGTTTTAATCCGAATTAGACGCATACTTTTATTGCTAAATTCATTCTCTTATATAAATTTCAAAAAGAATAATCAAAATCATTTCAGGGCAATCCTTACCGGGCAAATAATTAAAGACTATACTTTTCGGCTACTTAGAGTTATACTTGATTATCTTATTTAAATTATTATTGTTGATGGCTAATTGAAAATCTATTAATTTATTCAATTTCTTTTTTGTGTTCTTTTTTAATTCAGGGTGTGTTTTTCATTAATATACGCACAACATATATATTATATGTTAAATCTACAGATCTTTCGTTCTTTTCAGATTTTGATATTTATCGTAGATAAAAGTTGAATTTATATTTTCAATTGTTATCGGTTACCTATACAATAAATGAAAGATAGAATACTATTCAAGATGTCAATTGTAGCCTGAATATAACTGCAGTATATTTTGATAATGTTAAAATATAACTTATTATATGAAGTAAGACGATAGAAATTAAAAATTGTAATCAGTTTTAAATTTATTTTTTGTGAAGGCGTTTAAAGGAATTAAAGTAATACCTCTTTATTTACTTGGAAGAATCAACCTGAAAAAACATTAGTGAGGGTTTCACTTGGTTACGGTCAGGTTGCAGGATGCATCTGGCTGGATGTCGCCCTCCCACTTGATTCTGCCTGCATATAGATTCTGCTTATGATGTGGGAGTGCAACTAATGAAAAGAAAAGCTTCTCTATCCGCTTAGAGTGAAAATTGTCGGGTAGTGAAGCCCTCACTAATGTTACGATGCCCTCTGTTTTTATGTAAATCATCATTATCCGAAAACTTAGTGAGGGTTTCACCGGTTGATGAAATGATACAAAAAACCCACCATTATTAAAAAACAAGGCGGGTTTAAAATTGTATTTAGTACTTCAGATTATTATTCAAAGGGATAATGATGAAAGCTCATTTCCTAAAGTATGCAATGCTTTTTCAATTTTATCTACCTGAGTACGTCTTGGTTTCGAACGTCCGTGTAAATAACTCCAGAGTTGTTTTTTATTAATGCCGGTCAACCGTTCCAACGCAGAAGGGGTAATTACTCCTGAGTAATACTCGAGTAAGCTTTGTGTATCAAATTTATATACAATCTCAAATTCTGAATCTAAAAATAAAGGATAGTTATATCCATCTTCTTTATTGGTTTCTTTAAAGAATTCCGTTTGTTCCATCATGTTTTGTTTCGCCAATTCGGGCGTATCACCCATTCCGGTAAACATCTCGTCCTTGCAATAAACACTATAAGTGCCATCTGACGCTCTTTCAATGATTGCTTCGATTGATTTCATATTTTTCTTATTTCAAACTTTTTTTTTAATTTATGTCTGTAGAATTGTATTATAAATTTTTAAAGTTAGAAATTTTATGTCCTTTAATTATCATTTCTGATTCTCCTGCATATACAAGATTAGATGAACCAACTCTGTTAGATAATATCTTTTTGAAATATTCTAATCCTTTCAAAAAATCCGAATGAAAAGTCTGTGCAGATTTGATTTCTATTAAATTTACAAAAAAACCTGCTTCTTGAAGTAAATCCACTTCATTTCCATGATTATCTCTATAAAAATATAAATTATTATCCAAACCTGCATTGTAACGTTTCTTGAGAAATTCTAGCACTATCATGTTTTCAAACAAGGATCCTCGTAAAGGATGCGTTGATACATGAATTGTATTTTCAATTCCCAATAGATAACTTGCTAAACCTACATCATAAAAATATAGTTTTGGAGTCTTTACCAATCTTTTATTGGTATTTACCGACCATGGCTGAACAAGAAATACGATATAAGTGGCCTGCATTGCTGAAAGCCATGCTTGAATGGTTTGATGTGATACACCAATTTCATTTGCAAGGCTATTGGCGTTGAAAAGTTGACCAATACGTCCAGCACATAATTTTATAAATTTTTGAAAACTTGATACATCTTTTACATTCAATAAGCTTCTAATATCTCTTTCTACATAAGTTTCATAATAATTTCGATAAGCTTTAGTTGAATCTAATTTTTCTGCATATATTCTTGGATAAAAACCTTTATACAAAAAATCGTCAACACTAAAATCTTTGTGAAAATCAGAAATTTCAGAAATTGTAAAAGGTAACAATTTCAATAAAGCCACTCGACCGGCTAAACTTTGAGTAACGTTACTAAGCATCGAAATATTAGTACTTCCCGTTATAATTAATTGTCCGTTTTGTTTTTTATCGTCGACAATTCCTTGCATGTAAGATAAAATGTCGGGATAACGTTGAAATTCATCTATAATTGCACCTTCAGAATTTGCAGAAAAAAAAGCTCTGGGATCTGATATAACTTTTTCGCGAACATCAGGATTCTCAAATGAAAAATACGGTTTCTCTGTAAATATATGACGTACCAAAGAAGTCTTTCCCGATTGCAGGGGACCAGTTATCATAATCACCGGATAATGTTTTGCTAAATAAATCAGCTCTTCTTCTATTTTTCTTCTTATCCACATGTTTGTACAATATGTAAGTTGTATTTACTAATTGTACAAAAGCAATCTATTTTTTAGTTATAAATTACTATTTGAATATATTTTAGATGGTACTTGTGATTTTTATTGGAAATTTAGAATGGAAAAAACAACTGCTATTTAATTTTGATATTTAGTTAAATATTATATTATATACAGAGAGTAAATTAATCTGACATAATAATTTGCAAAATAGTAATCTACTGTATATTCAGTCTTGGTTCTTGATTCTTGCGATCTATACAAGACTATTTCTCATTATAAATAGCCTGTGTTACCAGTCCTGCAATGGTCAACCCAAACATGGCAGGCATATGGGAAGTAGTGCCGTTGATTTTGGCTTTCAGGCTGCACCATTCATGATCTACCAGGTCAGGATCACCCGGACCGTGCATCGCTTTCGGACATAAACATTTCTCAGTTCCACAGGATGCATTCTCACCCTGGTTTTCAATTATCTCGTCGCTGTAAACACACATAAACTTTTTGCTGACTATCACGCCACTTTGCCTTATTCTCTTGCGTAGTGCTGATCCCAGGGGGCAGCCATCCACCTTCCAGAACTCTGCTACTTTAATCCGTGTTGGATCCATCTTCAAAGCAGCACCCATGGAAGAAAAGAAAACAGCATCGGTTTTTGTTGCAGTTTCGATTAAATGAATTTTATTCGAAAAACTGTCAATGGCGTCAATGATAAAATCATATTCTTCGAGATGGAATGATTCACTTGTTTCTTTGCTATAGATCATTTGCAACCCGTTAATCTGAGCCTTCGGGTTGATCTCAAGCAAACGCTCTTTGAGAACTTCTGTCTTCACTTTCCCTACGGTTAAAGTAGTTGCCATTATTTGACGGTTGATGTTTGTAACGCATACCCTGTCCGAATCCACAATTGTCAGATACTGAATACCCGATCGTACCAGACTCTCTGCACACCAGCTGCCAACACCTCCAATTCCGAAAATAATTACCCGTTTCGAACGCATGTTGTCCATTTTGCTCTTTCCGATAAGCAATTCAGTGCGTTGAAATATCCCTTTTTCAATACCCATTCCTAAAAAAATTATTCTTTAATGATTTGATAAAAATAAACCGCAAAGATACTACGATTTAAGTAGATTCAAGGAGGGATTTGGTTAATTGGTTGTCCCGATAGCTATCGGGAGGTTAATTGGTTGATTGGTTGACCGGTTGGTTGATTGGTTGATTAGTTGATATGTAGGTTTATTGGTTAATTGCCTGGTATATTATTGATTTCTATGCTGTTGAGCTGATAAAAAAGGTGATGCTACTAATTTTTCTGAATAAATAGTAAATTGTAAATCAATGTCGTTTAGTTAAGGATTTTGCTTGAATGCACCCTTTTCCGATTTATCGAAAAAGAAAAACACTAACTAAATGACATAGATATACAATATACAATCTACGATTTACAATTGGTCGGTTTCTAAAGTAGTTTACATTTAATCAACTAACGGAAAGAAGTTACGTACCGTTTACGGAATTAACCGGAATAAAGAATCATCAACCCTAAACACAGAACGCGGAACACGGAACGCGAAACGTGTCAATTTTAACAAAAAAAACATCTTAAAAATTTGGATATTTCGATAGGAACCAATATTTTTGCATCTTAAATAATGGAATAAAAAAATCCAACTTTCAACTTTCTTCTCGCTTCGACTTTCTATTTTCTACAATCTACTTACTATTTTCTGCCAACTGATTCCGACTGACTTTCAGCCGTAACTGTCCTTATTGTGTCACTCCGGTGACACTCCGGGAAAAATATTGTACCAATTAAGAAACAATTTAGAGACAACAAAGACATAATAAAACCCTATATAGAGTTTTATTATGTCTTTGTTGTTACTTTATTATCTCTTTGTTATGTCTTTAATTTTCCCGGATTGTGATTGGATGTAGAAAGGCAGCAGACAAGAATGTCTGAAACTGATTTGAAAACATTTAATGCAGTTTGTCGATTAAAAAATGAGTAAGGAAATCTGACTGAAGAACATTTGAAAGTGTACGCGTATTCTGAACGAAAGTATACAACTTTACAGGTGGTTTTATTGGTTGCAAAAATAAAAAGATTTATTTTATTATTCAACTGAATTCACATTTTTAACACAAAATAAAACATTTCAATTGTTATCTGTTGATTCTGTTTTATATACTGTTCCAAAAATAATAGAATGCAGATTTTTTAGTGTACTATATAACCATTTGTAATACGCTATTAATCAGATGATATAAATAGTATTTTTCAGCCCTTCACAGATCTCTATTTTGTTGTTGGATCACTGCTCTTGTACGAATAACCACTAATAATCATTTGATTAGTTGTTGTTTATTGTTTGTTGTAGGGCAAGTTTTAACGATTGCCCGACATTTGCCCGGAAGTTTGCTCGACAATGTCGATATTTAATAAAAAATCTCCCACCAATTTTGAATTAAGGTGAATTGAAACTCAGCATTAGAGTCTGGAAATGAGATAGTGAACAAAAAGCTCACATGCTAAAATAAGTTCAGTGTTAATAATAAAATACGATCTCCGATTTGGGCAGTCTTTTGGTAAAGGTTTAGATAAAAATTCACAGAACAAAAGTCCATACTTTTGAAAATACGATCCAAATCTTGTTGAATTGAACTGCAAAAGGGCATAATAAGTACAACTAAGTGTCTGAGAGTCAGTTTTCTGTTACGAATAAATACCCTAATAAGGCCATCTTTCGAACGTCTCGTAAACTCTTAACTGTCAAGTTCATATATTATGTTTTTAGTTAATTCTACACGTTTATCTACTTTGATTACATACTTAGAGTTACCCCCTTATACCCTATAAAAATAATAAATGTAATTTAGACTACAATACTTTCAAAAAACTATTTTTCAGCTATTTAAAAAATATCCTTAACTAAACGACATTGAATTGTAAATGAATAAATTGTAAATTCTTTCATGTTTCTTTGAAGTTTAAAGAAATATGTTCGTTTTCTTTTTGACTCATTTCAAATTTTCCTTTGTATATTATTTTCATCTTATTCAGCGTTGCCGTCTTTATGATCGATCTAAGCAGTGAAATCCGGTCAGTTTCATTACAATCCTGATTAAACCAACAAAAAATGGTGTCTGAGTTTTTAACATCAAACTGGAAAATAAAAATTCCGTGTTCAGAAAATACTAACTCTTCGTAGGCATAAGCGATGTCGAGTCCGCAACTATCTTTTATAATGAAACGAATCTTTTCCAGGTTATAAAATTCAATATTGTTTTCTATTGATGACACAGGGGAGCCCGGGTTTTTTATATTCATGGATTATTATTTGCCGTTAATGGACTAATATAATAAGTTGTTTATGTAATCCTGATTTACAATAAGTGTACCAGAAGTTTATCTCTTTATATATCAGAAATATACTTCCAGATTAAGTAAAATAAAAAATCGAAAAGACTACCAGAAGGTAGT
>Ga0302269_1000107_pt1 | contig 47904 bp, 38 predicted proteins | sample III_Bog_E2_2_FD_194560 | JGI IMG/M metagenome (GOLD analysis project Ga0302269, IMG submission 194560) | Peat permafrost microbial communities from Stordalen Mire near Abisko, Sweden - III_Bog_E2_2 | ecosystem: Environmental > Terrestrial > Soil > Wetlands > Peat | place: Sweden: Abisko...
GAAGGCGGCCGCCGCGCTTTCCTCGACCGTGAGCGTCGCTACAGGATTCAGTCCGGCGATCCGGAGGAAGACGAAGGAATATGATCGTCACAAGGCAGGAAGTAAAAAGGTCCCTGCCGCGATGCGTTGCGAAGGTTCACTTGGAAGAAACAGCGCTCAACCCATGAGCGTACAAAGAGGAACCGCTTCATGTCTTGAGGGCAGCGAAGGCACTTCAGATAGAGATTGTGGCGTCGCGCCAGCAATGACGAGCTTGTCACATCGGAAACGCTGATCCGGCATCAGCAAACTCGAACCCCACGGTTTGCGGGATGCCTGGTTTTCCGCTTCACTATGTGTGCGGAAAGTGCGCTGAAGGACCCGGCGCGCGAAATCCTGAGCTATGTCGCGCAGCCCTGATCAGCCGGTCCAAATCAGTTTTCTTTAGCTGATCGAGTGACGCACAAAAGGCTAGAAACTCCGGATGTAGTCCTGGTTTTTCGCATGCTCCCCGGTACCGGTCCAGTGCCTTTTCACGTTGGTCGTGGAACCACTTGCCCCAGCATGCCAGGAACACGCCGGGGCGGAGTCTCCGGTCCGCGACCACAGTTTCAACGGCATCGGCCAGCGTGTCTCCCGATGCACAGAGAGCCAGCACCGGGTCAGGCTCCGCGGCGAACCGGACCTTGTCACCGGCACGACAATCCCCGCAGAGGGATTGAGCCACCTCTGCGAGGACCTTCCTGGAGGGCCGGCGCCCGACGGTGGTCTCGTGGCCGCAGAGGTGCTGGGCCACGAGCGGATCGGATTTGGGCTTTGTGGGTTTCAGGGCGATTGCCGCAGCGTTGCCCCTGTCGGCGAGAAAGGCAGTAACGGCAGCACGGGTCTTTTCCTCCTGCCAGTCAACGGCAATCCGAAACCCATCAAACCGTTTTTGCGCATAGCCGTCTTTGAGCGCCTTTGCAGTGGGCATTTTGTCGGCGCCTCTCAAGCCGAGCGCATCAAGAACTTTGCCGAAGTGAATCGAAGAAATCTCCAGCGCTTCCGCCATCTCGCGAAAGCGCGGCGTGTGGCCGGAAGCAGGCCGGTGCTGGGCGATTTCGACGCCATTCTCGACCAGGGCTCCCAAACTCGCCGCGTCGGCGCGGGTATTCTCGCTGCGATCCACCCAGCGCAACGAGACCGTCTATCCGGCCGCTGTGAGCTTTCCAATCAGCCCGGCCGCGTTGGCGTGCAGCCGGATGATGTGCTTTGCATTCACGCGACAATCGCCGAGGATCTGGCAAATTACCAACTGCGAGTCGCCTGTGATCCTCAGGTCACCGGGTTTAAGAAACGCCGCGACGGTCTCGAGTAGGCGGATCAGCGCCATGTACTCGGCGACATTGTTTGAATTGACTTTTCGCGCCTTTACATACTTGTGATAATCGTTCTCGCCAATTACCCAGCCGAGGCCCATGTGACCGCCAGGATTAAATGGCTGGCATGCACCATCAAACGAAGCCGTGATCACAGATCGAGATTCGGACATAGTAGAGATATTCTTCAGTCCGTCTGCCAATCGACCTGCGGATCGACCGTGCCGAGCTGGACTCCTGCTTATCCGAATTTGATTAATTCCTTCGGATCGAAGTGCGGCTCGAAATGCCGGTCGTATTTAGCCTCCCAGTACGGTTCAGGCCAATCTCGCTTCCTGAGGTTCAGAGGGATCTGCTGCAAATTCCCGCCTTTGGATCGATGTTCACCTACCGCGTAGACTCCACGCTCTTCGGCCAGCTTTGTGCCGAGTTGCTTGAAATGTACCTTGCAGCCCGCATCCTCGCTGGACGTGAACAGGTACTGAGCATCGTCGAGCGTCATGAGCCGCGATTCCTTCTTCGAGCCCGACTCGCCGCCAATCACGCTCCATGCAATGCCGCTCTCGCGCAGCATGCCTGTGAGATCGGGGCATGCATCCTTAAGCGCGATTTTCGGATCCGACACCCAGGGCTCGAATGAAATCCACTTGATTTCGGCGTGCGTACGGCCCAATGTCACGATCTTGTTCAGTTCGCCTTTCTCCGGCGTGCAAACCGACACGCCCATCCACACGTTGGGAGGCCACTCGCCGAACTCTTTCATGATTGCGGTGTCCAGTTTGGCGAGACGGTTGGCACGCTTTGTAAGGACTTGAAACTGCAGCCATGGAGCACACCTGAAAACGCGAAAATGTTCGAGGATGACTTCCATTGGTACAGCATGATGCAGCAGGTCCGAAAACTCGTCTACAAACACGAGCGATCTCGGCGGGAATTTCAAGCACGCGTACAGTTTGGCTGGATTGAATAGAATTCGATCGGTGAAGCGCCTCTTTACTACTTCCTTCTCGATGCCGTTCGTCACCTCGGTCTCCGTAAAGGTTTCGACAAGGTCGCTGTACCGGTTATCTCGATTATGTATTTTGGATTTCGAGAACCTAAAGATGCGTAACCGGGCGTAACACCCATTGCAGCCCTTTGAACACTCGCGGCAACCATAAAGACTGTTTAGAACCTCAGTACACCAACTGATCCCGACTTTGCCTTCCCCCACGCCTTCCTCCTGAGATTTCCTTGCCCGAAAAAGTTCCGAGCGCACCGACAATCCGGTTATCGACAAATTGTTCCCATATCTTCAATGGCCGGTTTGACTTGCCGGTCGACTTCGAGACACGCCATCAACCTCCGGGCCCGCCCCGCCTGAAGCACGAGGGCATCAAGGTCTGTTGGGGGCGTTCCTTGCGAGCCAGGAGTGGCGCGAAGTCCGCTGCTAACCGCGATCACCGAGCTGTTCCGCTCGGTGACGCTGACTGCCGGTCATCGTCTGGCGCCGTGAAGGGGATGTGCTCGGGTCGCCGTACCTTCGCTCCTCCGGGCTCGAGGCACGGCACCTATGATTCGAGGTGCGACGAGCGTCGTGAGACCCCGACTCTCCATTCAGAACCAACCCCCCGACGGGGATGTCACCTAAGGCCCGTACTCACCGGGCGTAAATAAACAACCAGTTGGCACGTCTCAGTCTGTCCAGCGAGGAGGGGGGACTTGATTGGTACTTTGGGATACTCCGAGCCACTGGCCGTGGCCCGGAGAATTTGCTGCTACTGGTTTGTGCGGCGTTTCGACTTCTTGTTGCCGCGCTTCATCCGGCGATCAATGCGTTTCATCGCTGCACGCTTGTGCTCATCGGTCGGATGGACATATTTGTACACGCATCGAATAGAACCATGCCCAAGCAGGGCGGCAAGTGTGGCCAAATCGACCTTGTCTTCGGTGACGGCCCGGGTGGCAAACGTATGGCGGGAGTCATACGGGACAAACTCGATCAGCACACCTTCTCTGGCAGCTTCGGCCACGATTCGATCGTGCGCGGAGTTGATGCGAAAGATGTGTGCCCCGCGCTTCTTCTTGGAGGGGAAGATCCACCTTGATTGACCGGCCATTCTCCGCTCTAGTATCTGGCGAGATTCGGTGGTCATGTTGAGGTGTCGCTTCGCGGCTTTTGTCTTTCCGCGGGCGACGTAGATTGTCCCTGCTTCGAAGTTGATATTGGCCTTCGCGAGCGACGTGACTTCTTCCGGGCGCATTCCTTGGTTGATCATCAACCGACCCACATCATGAAGATCGGGCAGCCTAGCTGCCCGCCGGAAGTAGTCTTCCTCTTCTGCGACGGTGAGAACGTGAATCCTCTCAGCATCAGCGTCCGAAGGGATATCGACTCCTTCAATCGGGTTCGAAAATGCCCAATGATGGCGAACGGCATACTGGAAGAACGTGCTCATTGCGTGAAGATCATGCCGGATGGTAACGTCGCGTACCTCGTGTTCTTCCGCGCGCCAGCTTTTGTAATCATCCACACTTGCAGCATCGATCGCGCTGACCGGAAGCTTTCCAAAGAAAACGACCGCGCTTGAAAGGCTGGTCATTATCCTTTTATAGGTGTTGGGGTGCGCGCGATATTTGCTCTTCGCCCAGACCCCGAATTTCGGAACCGCATCGCTGAAGGGGGTTACGAGGATTTCACTCGCCGGCCGCTTCCCGATCTTGAGGCGTTTCCGCGCTTCCGTTTCGATCTCTCCTGCCTCCCCCTTGTTTTGTGGAGTGGCGTCCAAATCTGTGCTCCCCGTGTGCTCTTGGCCTTTGAGCTTGAACCGGTAATGCCATTTGCCGCTCCTCTTTCTTAGCGACATCGTCGTCTCCTTTAATCATCTGTTTTTGCACCCACTCATCAAAGCCGTCCCGGGGGTACCAAATGCCCCCAAATTTGAAGTAGGGTGGTCCCTTCCTTTGCGACCGCAGGTCAGCCAGGCGTGACTCGCTCATCTCGTACTCTCTGGCGAGTTCTTCCGGCGACATAACGTTATTCCTGGCGAAATGCATCGAACCAGCCTTCACTCACTCCCGCCAAGGGCGTGGCCACAGAATTCTCCTCAGCAAAGCTAGTAACCCTGTATGGGTTACAAGCCTGGGTGCTGAAATTTGAGAATAGAAAAGAAGTGAGCTAGAACCTAGGCTTCCCGCGCAGAATCGCCGAGGGGGGGCAAAAAGTTTCAAAAAGTACCGGCCCAATCACAAGCGCCGGAACGTGTGTCGGTCATTCGCGGTCTTCAATGCTCGGCACTTCCCCGTTCGACAAAGCCTTCTCGACCGGCACCAAATAACTCTCCCAGAAGCGAGTCGCCTCCAGTTTGCGCTCAGCCTCGGCTTGGAATCATTGACCACGACTAAGCAGGGCTCGCGCGTGCGCCACAGCGACGCCCGGACTCTGGGGCTACGAGCAAGTGAAGTTTTCGGCGCGAAGCTGGCTCGCGGGCTTGTAAACGGATCGCGCGCGCTTGCTCACTAGCTTCAAGATTTCGATCAGGGGACCGCTCCGCAACTCGCCGCTATTCCAGTAATGAGCGCTTGCTTGAGCGCGGGAAACGAGGAAGTCTCCAGACGACATGAAGCAGATGATGCCGCCCACCTCTTTGAAATGCGGAGCGATGGCGCTCAGCATTCCGGCCTCGTTCAGCACATAGACGACAAGGTGGAGGTGCTTCTCGGCCGCGTAACTGCGGCTGAGTTCGGCGTATCGTGCTGAACCCTTCACCGCCAATGCGTACTCAATGCCGATGCGAACCGGCGAATTCTCGACGAGAATTTCCGCCACTGCATCGTAGTCCTTCGCCAGTCCGGCGTTGCCGTAGAGCAGATTGTCGGCGCGAACCTGGAAATCGCTCATCCAGTAAGTGACCGAGAATTTCTGAAGGAATCCGGCGAACGTGCGATTCACTCCGAGGAAATGGCTCACGTTGGCTGGATCTCGGGTTACAGCCGCGCCAAGATTTGCGTCGGCCTCGTTGCCGTGAAGGGCAGAAAGCCCTGCCTTAGAAACTGCATACGCTATCTCTCTTGTGCCATTCATTACCTTGTTTGCGATGATGTATCCGCCCTTAAAAAGGAGCCCAAGCACCTCACCCAGCCAGCCCCTCTCGCACGGGAGGCCGTAGTATTTGGCGATTGATTGCACAATTTTTGGCGTGCACCAGCCGTAGATACTGAGTAAGAGAAGGACGTGATATTGTCTTCTTGTTAGCCCTCCTGCGGTATCGTTCGAGCTGGCGCGCTGTGGCTTGTTCGGATTCCGATCCCTCCTTTGGTAGGTGCCGATCGGTTGGATGGAAGGCTGCAGGCTCGAATTGTCGTTCACGATTGACCGCCTTTAAGGAACGATTCCGACACAACATGGCGCTGATTTCTGACGCTTTGTGCGGGCAATATTTGTCTCGCCGGAATGGAATCGGCGCAGACAGGCGGCGCACACCCGGCACCGCTCCCTTGATTCCGCTTGAGGCCTCTGGCCATTTTTTTGGTGGCACACGCTAACGGCCCGGGAAATGCCAACGCGAATCCTTCCATCGAGACAACGCTGCTGCTGGCGAAACGCATTGACTGAGCCTCAATCATCGCCGTCGTGGGCGTGGCAATTAACTACTCTTCAGCAATGTTCCGTTTGGAGACAGTCTAAAAAACCCTTTGCTGAAGTATCCAGAATAAGAGTGAAGAGAGCCAAAACCTAGGCTTCCCGCGCAGAATCGACCGGGGTTTCAAAGCCACCGGGCAAAGTTTCAGTTATTCCTGCCTGCAAACCTCAACACTTTCCTAGCCCCCGAACGTCTCTTCGGTCTGGACCGCATGATTTGCTTCGGGTCTAATCCCCGCGGGGCATGCCGCGCATCTTGATCAGAACCTCAATGAGAGACTCGGATCCTTCGACGCCCTCAATTTCGTCGATTGCCGGTACGCGAACGCCCGGTGATGCCACGCGGGTGAAGGCCGACGGAGGAATATAGGATTGGTAAAGCCCGGCACGAACGGCCCGAGGAGAAAATACCCGCCAGCCATTCACCCAAATGGCGTCAGATTCCGATACCGGGAAGCCGTTTTCCAAAAGTGATTGCTCAATCTCTGGTGTGATTAGCGGCGGTGGCACGTCGGTATAACCGTCGGAATCCATGTGTGCGATGACCATGATGCTGATCGCTTCCTTGTTCACAATTTCTCCATTGTTGATGATTCCTAACAGGCCGTCGTAGGGAATGCGACCGCCAGGCATGCCGCAGCCAATGCCCAATCGTGACGGCAGATAGTGACGGGCACTGCGGTTCCGAGCCCTGACGCCCGGTCATCCCGGAGGAATCGCGGAGACGTCAGGTGGCCGAATTGCAGGCGGAATGAGGGTAATAGGTAAGCCTAGCCAGCACTTCAGCAGCGCGTCCTAGAGGCTCCTGGCGCGCCGTTTCCCGCCAATCTCCCCCGGAACTCGTAGCGGCGGCGGAAACCCGGTTCCTGCCAGGTGCGCTTAATCTCGGAATGGAATGCGCCTGGCGTCAACGCCCAGGGAGCTGACGAGGCGCGGGCAGTGCATCATTAGCCTCCAGCAGTGGCAGCGCCAGCCGGGCAAATAGGCACGGTAATCAGAGGCCGGCTCCCGAGCCGTGAGAAACAATCGCGCTCAGGAGAGCCGAAACCACGAGGGCACCGGCGGGCGTCAGGGCGGTCATCCCGACATTTGGCACCTGCTTTTCTCGGCATTGATTGGGGGGGATTGCGAGATCTCGACGCGTCCACCAATCTCCGATTCCGGTCCTCGGTGATCTCAGCTAGTAAGCCTGGTGAACGCTCGGACTGGTTGGTAGGCGCAGAATTAAGCTCTGCATATGATCATCGTGTGCTAATCGGGATGCTGCGGGGACGCGGACTTGCGCCTGACCATTCTGCGCCGGCTGGCAAACGGTAGGGCTGATCGAGTCGGAATTCGATCGACATTCGGAATCATTGCGCACTCGAATACCGCCGGGAGCTGCTCGGCAATTTCACGCATCTGATGCACGATTCGGCCAGCTAGTGCACCGTGGATGGTCGTCGATCAGGCCGCAATTCCTTCGGTCGATGTCGCGCACTTCGGCAAATCTAAAGTTGTTATCTTTAGACTTGAAGTTGAGTTGCAAAGAAATTGAGATTCTTTGTTCCAAAGAAAAACAAAAAAGCTACCGGCGGACACGGTGCTGTCTTGGGAATAAGTCACGCTTCCCTATCCCAGCCGAAGCAATTCGCGATTGAGATGGAGATTGGCAGTGCGGCGCGAAGCGCTTTGGAGTTGGGATCTTCGCCGAGTTGATGCTGCCTAATCCAGCACCGTCTCTGCCATTTGGAGGCGGTCTCCGCGCGGATCATTGCGGAGTTGAGGTCCTTTCTCGGCCATCAATTCTCGGGGGAAAGAAGGTGTCTTCAGGGGCGAACGTCCAGGCCGCAAGGGAAAAGATGGTTTGAGAGGGGTATGTCAGCAAAATCGCCCTCTGCAGTAAACGCGGAGTTCGCCTCTCATATTCAAGTAAACAATGCACTTATCGGAGCCGACTAGCTTCTGTAAGTCAAAGTATCCATTTTTGAAAATCCGTATGATTCGCGTACTATTTCCGTACGGTTGTCACACTGTTTTCGTACAATATCCGCCGGCAGATCCCGGGCAGGTTTTCGATTCTGCAAGGTCAACTTCTTGGTACTTGCCTACCCATTCAGTTGGCCATTGCTCTGCAGTTCAGCGCTTATTCACGCAGCCGACTGTAGGTCTGTGCAGGCGCAGATCCGGGAATATGGCAGACTCATTGATGTCATCCTGGGTTCCGCAAAAGCCCGCAAGTCCGCTCAAACTGATCCAGAATCACAACTCTCCAGTTGCAATTGCATGTGGCCATCCCGGTTTACACGGCGCGAATTGCGACACGCAGTTCGATCATCTTGTTGCCACTAGTCATCGTAGAAATCCGGATCATCTGGCAGGATGCCCTTGCGTATTAGCCAGGACAACAAGACCAGAGGCCACAGGACTAGTAAGGACGGGGCGACAATAATAGCCAAAAGCCTGGTTTCGATGTGCCACCGCAGGAAGAAGCAATCCCGCCTGGGCGCGGTCAGAAGGCAGGCGAGGAGACCCGCACTGCATACCGAAAAGATGGCAATGTCGATGATCGCAAGGGGACTCAATTCACTCAATCGCATGGGTAGATGTTGTGCCAGATCTCGGCCATTTCGGGCAGCGTCTCCTCGTCGGGATCCGTGAACTCCAAGTCCGGGTCAAATTCATCGAGCACATCGAACGAATCGTCGTCCCAAAATGCATCGGCTACTTCGCGGCCTGCATTCGCTTCAATCAATCGGTCGACGACGCCCGCCGCCAACTGGAGTTGCAGTTTGGAAGGTTCGCCATTCTCCCCATTCCTTGCTCCCGGGATCTCCGGTTGTGAGCCGTTCATCAGTTCCATCTGCTAGGTCCTTTCGGGGTAGGGTGTTTGGAATTGCCCGGCCCAGTCCCGATGATGCCACCGAATCTCAGCTCAATTCCCGGCTCGTTACCAAGGGAATGTGCACCATTTCGCACACCTCGAGTGGAGCAGGGATGAAGGTCAATCGTTGATTCTCGAGCGGGAATCGACCTTAGGTTGACGATCGCGAACCCTGACAATTATCTGATCGATCTCAAGATCCAGCGCGGAGGCAGCCCTAAACAACAGCGCCAGATTGGAAGCATGCCCGCCTTCGGCACGCGTGATAGCTGTTCGGTGCACCCCGACTTGGCGCGCAAGTACACCCTGAGAGATGTGGCGTCGCACCCGCAACCGCCGGATAAACGCACCGACTGATTCCTGGATCGAACTGCGATCCGGAAGTATATTGCCCGGTTGGGACGGCCTTCGGAAACGGTAGTAGACGATCCCGAGGGGCTGACCACAGCGCCGGCATCTCGTGCCCGCTACGTTGTGACCGGAGGCTGTTGCGTACTGACGAAGGTGACAAGACGGGCAGCTGGCTGTCAGTTGAATTGAAAATACGTCTTCGTGCTGGAACATGGGTCTCCCCGTTACATCAGGTTGGCGGTTGAAGCGGGACACGAAGATCTCTGCCACAGGACAATCGAGATCCTGCGAGATGATCCGGTGAAAGCCGGAACGATTTTTGTCTTTGCGGTTGAACATGGTATTAGCGGGAGAGCAAGTACAGACAGATGCGCTAAACTTCCGTTAACACAGCATCTTTTGGAGACCGGTTTGTACCCGCATGGCAGCCAAAATCGGACTCTGGATCAAGCCATCCCACCAGGCTCGGTGCCGCTGCCTGGGCAGATCGTAGGAGTAAGGCAGCGCCTCTTCCTGACCGAAGAGGTTTATGTTCCGCTCAATTCGAAGGATTCCACCCTGGTCAGGCTCTCGTGTATTGACGACGACGCCCAGGGTCAGCCTCTCGAAATCCTTTGGGACAAAGAGCTGGATGCCCGGATTCTTTCCGAGGAGGCATGGGATTCAATCGCTCGCCGGGGCTTTGATCCAGGCCCCCAGTTCTCCGCGTATCTGAATACTCTTCGCTGGAACTGCGTCACCTCGACGAATCCGCGCCTTCTCCAGTCACCGTTCCGAGCCGGCATCCGGCTGGATGCCTATCAGCTCGAGCCCCTTCGAAAGGCTCTGCAACTTCCGCGGGTCAACCTCTTCATCGCCGACGATGTTGGACTGGGAAAGACAATTGAGGCGGGTCTGATTGCCCGCGAACTGCTCCTCCGCAAGAAGGTTCGTGAGATTGTAGTCGCGTGCCCGCCGTCAATGCTGCTGCAATGGCAAGAGGAACTCGATAGCAGATTCGGTCTGCACTTCGAGATCCTGGACAAGGATTTCGTGCAGCGGGTCCGGCAGGAGCGCGGGTTCGGCGTCAACCCTTGGACCACCAACTCCCGGTTTCTTGTTTCACAGCGGCTGCTAATTGATGAAGCCTACTCCGGTCCGATGGCAGATTGGCTTGACACATTCCGTCCGGGAACTCTGCTGATTTTGGACGAAGCTCACCACGCCGCGCCGGCGAGCGGCCAGCGTTACGCCATTGACTCCCAGATCACTAAGGTCGTCCGTGACATCGCTCAGCGATTTGAACACCGGCTTTTTCTTTCGGCGACGCCTCACAACGGACACTCAAATAGCTTCTCGGCCCTGCTGGAAATCCTCGATCCGCAGCGATTCTGCCGCGGAGTGAAGGTGTCGACAACGTCGCTCCGGGAGGTGATGGTGCGCAGGCTGAAGGACGATCTGCGCGAAGTCGTCGGCGGATTTCCCAGGCGGGAAGTTGTCCAGGTCAATATCGAGGGGCTTCCAGCCGATGCGCCTGAGCTACGACTCGCCGAACTGCTCGACCAATACCGGCAGTCGCGGGAAACAAGGTTGAGCCAGGAGACGCGGAGAATTCAGACGGCTTCCGGTCTCCTGATCTGCAATCTCCAGCAGAGGCTCTTCTCATCGGTAGAGGCGTTCTCACGAACTTTGCGGGTTCATCGGAAGACTGTCCAGCGCCAATGGAATGCCGCAAGCGATCCATCTCCCAAGCGCCAAACGCTGCGCCTCGATATCCTCAAGCGGGGAATGGACGCGGATGACGATCGCTCGGCCCTGCCGGAAGCCCAGCAGGCAGCCGATGAGGAGGCCGAGATCGCGGCGGTTTCCGCGGCCACCTCCGGCCCGACTGAGTCGTCAATTGCTCGCCAGCTTTTTGAAAATGAGCAGGCGCTTCTGGACCAGATGTCAGAAATAGCCGAGGCAGCACGAACCCGACCTGACGCCAGGATCAACAAGATTGAGGAATGGATTCGCGCAAACATGTGCCCGGACCTCGAGACTCCGGGCGCGAAATGGACCGAGATTAGGGTCATCATCTTCACGGAGTACGACGACACGAAACGATACTTGGTTCAACAGTTGACCAAGTTGATCGCCGGGACGGACAGAGCAGAGGAACGCATTGCAGTCTTTCACGGGCCGACTCCGAACGACGAACGTGAAGCAATCAAGTCTGCATTTAATGATCCGCCGGCCAGAAATCCCCTTCGTATCTTGGTTGCGACTGACGCCGCTCGTGAGGGTCTGAACCTGCAGGCGCACTGCTGGAACCTATTCCACTTCGATGTTCCGTGGAATCCGAGCCGGCTTGAACAGAGGAATGGCCGGATTGACCGCAAGCTACAGCCGAACGATGTAGTCTTTTGCCATTACTTTTATTACGTCCAGCGGCCTGAAGATCGGGTCCTCCGCGCACTGGTGCGCAAGACGAAAACCATTCGCGAAGAACTTGGGAGCCCGGCGCGGGTCATTGACGACGGTCTCGATGCCCTCATGAAGAACGGAATCCGGCGCGCTCAGAGCGACGTCATGGCCAAGGAAATTGACGACTTTGATCTCGGCACCGAACAGCGCGCAGCGGTTGAAGAGGAACTCGAGGCAAGCCGAGAGCGAAAGCTAGACCTCAAAAAGCAGGTCGACCACCTGCGGAACATGCTTGAGTCGTCGCAAGAGGCGATCTCGTTTTCAAAGCCGCACTTCACTTCGGCAGTATCCTGCGCGCTGCAGATTCTGGGCGCGGAGCCGCTCAAGGCTCTCAGTCCAGGAGAGAGCGGCTCAAAGTTTATCTTCCCAGCGATGGATCAGCGGCAGGGCGCCGACCCCACGTGGGCGTCCACCATGGACAGCCTCAGAGAGCCGCGCCCCCGCGGAAAGAAGCTATGGGAGTGGCGCCGGGAGTCGCCCATCCGCCCTGTTGTCTTTGAAGATCCCGGAGTCGTAACCGACGAAGTGGTCCAGCTTCACCTCGAGCAGCGGGTCGTTCAGCGGCTGCTCTCCCGGTTTTCATCCCAGGGATTTATTCACCACGACCTGTCCCGTGCGTGCCTGGCGCAGTCCTCGGATGCCGTGCCACGCGTTCTCCTGATCGGACGATTGGCGCTCTTCGGCCCGGGCGCCGCCCGCCTGCATGAGGAGCTGATTTTTATCACCGCGCGCTGGATTGATCCAGCCTTGCGCAAAGAACCGCTGGCGCCTTACGCGCGCAACCGGGAAGACAAGACACTAGCACTCCTCGATACCTCTCTGCTTGATCCGCATGAGCGCCAGATTCCAGATGTGATTCGACAGCAGCTCGCTGAGTCGGCTCCAAACGACGTGCAGCAACTGCTGCCCCACCTCGAACAGCGGGCCGAAGATTACGCCGCAGACGCCATCTCGCTTCTCCAGAAGCGCGGCGAGGTGGAATCAAAGGCCATGCGTGAGATTCTGGAACAGCAGCAGAAGCACATCACCAAAACCGTTGGCGACCACGATCGTAACCGCCAACTGACGCTTAACTTCACTGAAGATGAAACGCGGCAGCTTGAATCGAATCGCCGCCACTGGGACAAGCGCCTCCGCGCGCTCGACAAGGAATTGACTACCGAGCCTGCCCGCATACGCGACCAGTACGAGGTCCGCGCCAAACGTATCGAACCCATCGGCCTTGTCTATCTTTGGCCGGTGACGAGGTAGGCCATGGCCAGGGACCCGGCAGTTCTCGCCCATCAGGAATGGCTCGGATACGTCCAGCCGTCTGGCCTCGTGGTCTCCATCCCGGCCATGCTCGAGGCCAACGTCCGCATCAACGCAAATCAGGGACCGGAGCACCGCCAGTTCCTCGAGTACTTCCTTGAAGATAAAGACGGCGAACCCATCGCCATGCTCGGCAGCTTCCCCGAGTTTGCCGAGGCCGTACTCGGCTGGCAAACCGGTGACCTTCATGGTGCGCCCGACTCCGAGCCTCTCCCCGAGTCGCTTGAGGCCGCGCTGCCTGAGTACAGCGAGACCCTGCGACCCTCATACGCCCTGCGCGAGTTCGACCCGGCGCCTGGCGCCAGCGAATGGATCCTCCTCGTCCAGGTCCTGCCCGCCAATCCGGACTTCGATGCCGTTCCTGAAAGCGAGGCCCGTCACTGGCAGGCCAGCCCCCAGGCCAAGTTCGAGCGGCTGCTCCGACAGACCCGCGTCCCCATCGGCCTGCTGGTCAATCGCGACCAGATCCGTCTGGTGTATGCGCCAGACAAGGAACTCAGCGGCCACATTACCTTCAACCTGCCGGAGATGGTCACTGTCGCCGGCCGGCCTATTTTTGCCGCCTTCCGAGAACTGCTCGGCTTCGAACGGCTGTATAGCGTCGACAAATCGGAGCGACTCCCGGCGGTGCTGGCCAACAGCCGCAAGTTCCAAAATGTCGTCTCGACCCAGCTTGCCAGTCAGGTTCTTGAAGCACTCTACGAACTGCTGCGCGGCTTCCAGGCGGCCAACGACCAGACCCAGGGCGAATTGCTGCGCCCCATTCTTGCCCGCGACCCCGACATCGTCTACCGTGGCCTGCTCACCACGCTGCTGCGCATGGTGTTCATCCTGTATGCGGAAGATCGCGGGTTGCTCTCAACCGACCCTGTCTATCTGAATTACTACTCGATCACCGGCCTATACGAACGGCTCCGCATCGACGACGGCCAATACCCGGACACCATGGACCAGCGCTTCGGCGCCTGGGCGCAATTGCTCACGCTCTTCCACCTTATATATATAGGTGGCAGCCACGGAGCGCTGCGCATCCCGGCGCGCGAGGGCTACCTCTTCGACCCCGAGCAGTACCCATTTCTGGAAGGTCGCCAGACGGATAAGGACGAAATCCAGATTCCCCGCGTGCCCGACGGCGTCATCTTCAGGGTGCTGTCGAAGCTCATGCTACTCGATGGCGAGCGCATCAGTTACAGGACGCTCGCCGTCGAGCAGATCGGCAGCGTTTACGAAGCGATCATGGGCTTCGAGCTGCATCAGGCCCAGGGGCCGTCTATTGCCATCAAGCCCGTCAAACGGCACGGCGCTCCCACCACCATCAACCTTGAAGAACTGTTGCGAACCGCGCCGGCTGGCCGGGCAAAGTGGTTTACCGAAAAGACCGACCAGAAGCTGACCGGTCAGGCTGCCGAGGCAATCAAAGCCGCCACCACGATTAACGACCTGATGGCCGCGCTCGAACGCAAGATTGCCTCGTCCGTCACGCCGGGCATCGTGGCTAAAGATGCCATGATCTTCCAGCCCTCCGATGAGCGGCGGCGCTCCGGGTCGCACTACACGCCCAGCTCGCTCACCGGGCCCATCGTGCAGGCAGCGCTTGAGCCGGTTCTCAAGCAACTGGGTGGCAATCCGACTCCCGAGCAGATCCTCGCGCTCAAGGTCTGCGACCCGGCGATGGGCTCGGGGGCCTTTCTCGTGGAAGCCTGCCGGCAACTGGGCGAGGCGCTTCTTCGTGCCTGGCACGCTCACAACGAACTGCCTTATGTGCCGCCTGATGAGGATGAGAACCTCTATGCCCAGAGGCAGATTGCGCAGCGCTGCCTTTACGGTGTCGACAAGAATCCGATGGCCGCGGACCTTGCCAAGCTTTCCCTGTGGCTGGCGACGCTGGCCAAGGATCATCCGTTTACGTTTCTCGATCACGCGCTGCGCTCGGGCGATTCGCTCGTGGGGCTGTCGCGCAAACAGATCACCGCGTTCCATTGGGATAAGACGGACGCGCAGCAGAGCTTTCTTGAAGACACAGTACGCGCCCGCCTCCGGAGAATCGGCGAATACCGCCAGCGGATTCTGGACGCTCGCGACCTCATTCCCTATGCGCAACTAGAGCAGCATCTGGAGGCGGTGGATGAGGACCTCGGGTGGTTGCGGCGCATTGGCGACACGGTTATCGCGGCATTTTTTGCGGCCAAAAAGCCGAAAGCGCGGGAGGCGGTGCGGCAGGGGTTACGCGAGCTGACGGAAAAGACCGTGCGCAGCGTGATTGATCTTGAGAGCAATGGCAAGATCGAGGAGGCGGTTAGGAAGCTATACGCAGGGCCCAAGGGGATTCGGCCGTTTCACTGGGAACTGGAGTTTCCGGAGGTGTTTCGCCTCGATGAAAGCGGAGAACCGCAGGGTGGATTCGATGTGATTGTTGGCAATCCGCCGTTTGCAGGCAAGAATACGCTCATTGCAGGAACGCAAAACGCTTATCCCGGCTGGCTCAAGGCGATACACAGCGAATCGCACGGGAATGCCGATCTGGTAGCACATTTCTTCCGGCGTGCATTTAGCTTGCTGCGTATCGATGCCTGCATGGGACTAATCGCGACGAATACGATCGGTCAAGGAGACACCCGCTCGACAGGGCTTCGTTGGATATGTAAGAACGGCGGAAACATCTTCCGAGCTGTGAAGCGGTTGAGATGGCCTGGAGAAGCCGCAGTCATCGTCAGCGTTGTCCATATTTCGAAAGGTGCGCTCAAGATTCCCTGCGTGTTGAACGGTAAGCCGAGCGATGAGATCACAGCATACCTCTTCCATTCCGGTGGGAGTGAGAACCCTTCGACTCTAACCAGCCGAGGAAAGACGAGTTTCATTGGTGTCTACGTGATGGGAATGGGGTTCACCTTTGATGATACGGACCCAAAGGGTATCGCCTCCCCAATGGCCGAAATGAATCGTGTAGCAGCGAAAGACCCTCGAAACCGTGAACGAATTCATCCCTATCTGAGTGGAGAGGACATCAATGACAGTCCAATTCACGCACCGCGTCGATTAGTTATCAATTTCGAGGAGTTCCCGCTGGAGAGGCGAACGCTTGGAAAGAGTTGGTCTGCGCTCGACGAGGAGGATCGCGCGAAACAGTTTAGGGATGGAATTGTCTCAGATGATTATCCGGGTGCAGTGGCCGCAGACTGGCCGGACTTGCTTGATATTGTTGTGCGTCGCGTGAAGCCTGAAAGGCTTGCCCAGAAAGACGCATTTGGACGCAAATTCTGGTGGCGGTTCATGCGAACGCGACCAGAGCTGGCGGAGGCTAAACGCCACCTGGAGCGCGTTCTCGTTACTTGCTCGACAAGTAAGCACAGGACGTTCACTTTTGTTTCCTCTGAACTAGTTATCGACAAGCAGAACGTCGTGTTCGCGGATTCAACAGCGCAGTTCTTTTCCGTCATGTCCTCGCGTCTTCACGAAGTATGGTCGACATTTTTTTCCTCTACGCTAGAGGACCGACTTGTTTACACTCCTTCCGATTGTTACGACTCGTTCGCGTTTCCGGTTGCCTTTGAAACTAGTGGGAAGCTCGAAGAAGTAGGGAAGGCGTATTACGAATTCCGTGCCGACCTCATGGTCCGCAACAAGGAGGGCTTAACGAAGACCTACAACCGTTTTCACGATCCGAACGAAGATTCGCCCGACATCGTCCGTCTGCGCGAGTTGCACGCCGCCATGGATCGCGCCGTTCTCGATGCCTATGGCTGGAACGATATTCAGCCGGTCTGCGAATTCGTCCCCGAATTCGACGATGAAGGGGACGAGGACGATAACGGCCGGCCGAAGAAGAAAAAGTACCGTTACAAGTGGCCAGAAGCGATCCACGACGAAGTGCTAGCCCGGCTGCTCGAACTGAACCGCCAGCGCGCAGAGGAAGAGCGCCGCGCGGCCGAAGAGGCTGAGGCTTTGGATTGGGACACTGGCGCTGGTCGCCGATCGAAGACTGCCGGAAAGAAACGGGCTAAGATGGCAGACACACCGCTTTTTGCAGCCAGCGAAGAGGAATAGGCCCCATGCCGGAAGAGATGTCCGCAGCAGAAGTGCGCACCAAGCTTGTTGAGGCTCTGGAACTGGACCTCGTCGGTCCCGCCAACGGAGTGGGCAACCCCGCGGAAGTGCTCGCGGTGCCGCCCTCGCGCTGGTACCTGACCGGCTTCTTGGTTCCGCTGGGCGCGCGGCCCGAACAGCGCCGCGACGAGACCGCCGAAGAAGAGGTCGACGAGGCAGCCGAGGGCGGCGACGACGATGCCAATCCCGCCGAGCGAGCCTCTGGCCGCATGCGCTACTTTCCGTCATCGATCGGCGCCACGGTTCTGGTGGGAGCCGGAGCGACGACGCTCGAAGTGAAGGTTAGCTGGGGCGACTACAAGCGCCGCACGCCGCCCGAAGAATGGGCGCGCATTCCCCGCAGCGCCACCTTGACTCTGGACTTGGCTAAAGCTGCCGACAGGATGCTCGAGCGGGAGATTCCCGGAAGCGATGGACTGGCTGTAGCATGGGTGACGCGTCCAGTGGGCCTGCTGTCCGAGGGCGCCGACCTGCCGAAGGGCGCGCGGACCGCATCCTTCTTTGTCGTCAATCGCCGGGCAGAAAAGCCAGACGAAGTTCGCGACGAGGCCTTTGCTTTTCAGGTAGCACTTGAGATCGGTGCGGGGGAGTTTCTGCGCCGTCCGGACCTGCGCGGGTTCATGAGCGAAGATTGGGACGAAAAGCTGGCGGACCTGCAATACCGTGATGACGGCGAGTACGCAGTAGGACACAACGTTGCGACTCGCACGTATGAGAAGAAGGTCGGTTGTTGCTCGCTCGTCCGGACGTGCTGGATTCCGCAGGCTGAGGTAGAGAAGGTCGATCACTGCGCGGATATTGCGGGTGCGGTGCTTGCAATGGACGAGTTGGCCACACTGGCCGACGGTGCCGATGCGAAGGCAAAGCTCGCGCCGCTCGTGACGCAGTATCGCAAGTGGATCGACGAGCAGGAAGCTGCGGTTCCGGCTAAGCCGGCAAGGCGGCACGAAACCGGAGTGGAGCTGATAAGCCGTGCGCGATTCGCAGCCAACAGAATCGAACAAGGGATTGCCTTGCTGACGGACGAACAGTGCCTTGAGGCGTTTCGGCTGGCAAACAATTGCATGGCGGCGCAGGCGAGGCAGCGCCAGGGCGTAATGCAGGGGATTGCACCCGAGTCGATCAAGCCTGCGTGGCGGCCGTTTCAGTTGGCGTTTCTGCTGATGAACCTGAAAAGCCTCGCCGATCCCACTGACGACAACCGCAACGTCGTGGACCTGCTCTTTTTCCCGACCGGCGGTGGCAAGACCGAAGCGTACCTGGGACTGGCCGCTTTCATGCTTGTTCTGCGACGGCTGCGGAACCCGGGGATCGCATCAGCGGGACTGAGCGTGTTGATGCGTTATACGCTGCGGCTGCTGACGCTGGACCAATTGGGTCGTGCGGCGACGCTGATCTGCGCGCTGGAACTCGAGCGGCAGAAGGATGCCGACAAGCTGGGCGATTGGCCATTCGAGATTGGCTTGTGGGTAGGTAAGGCGGCGACGCCAAACAGGATGGGCAAGCGCGGAGATGGAGATTCGGAATCGGCGCGCGCCCGTACAACCCGCTTCCTGAATGATGACCGCAAGCCGTCTCCTATACCGCTAGAAGAGTGCCCGTGGTGCGGAACGAAGTTTGGCAAGCTTTCGTTCCGGCTTCTGCCAAACAACGATAATCCTCAAGATCTGCGCGTTTCGTGCATGAAGCGGGATTGCGCGTTTGGACGGGGAGTGCCGCTGCCGATCCTGGCGGTGGATGAGCCGATCTATCGCAGACTGCCGTGCTTCATGATTGCCACGGTGGACAAGTTTGCTTCGCTACCTTGGACCGGCGAGGTGGGCGCATTCTTCGGCCGCGTGGAGCGGCACGATAAGGCCGGTTTTTACGGACCATGCGATCCCCTCAGAGGGAACAAGCTGCCGGTGCCGCGCCTGTTGCCTCCAGACCTCGTGATTCAGGACGAACTGCATCTTATCTCCGGACCGCTTGGAACGATGGTCGGACTGTACGAGATGGCGCTCGACGAACTCTGCAGCCAGATGATCGACGGGAAGCGAATCCAGCCGAAAATTATTGCTTCGACAGCAACTGTGAGGCGTGCGGAAGCACAAATCAGGGCTCTTTTTGCCCGAAATGTGGTGGACATATTCCCTCCACCAGGACCGGACCGCCGCGACACTTTCTTCTCGAAAACGCTAAAGCCAACCGAAGCTAATGCTCGTCTTTACGTTGGCGTCGCAGCACAAGGCCGCAGTCCGAAGGTATCCATGTTGCGCGTGTATCTGGCGCTGCTTGCGGCGGGACAGAAGTGGCATAAGAAGGTTTACAAGCGCGGGGAGACGTACAGTGCTGCTGATCCGTACATGACGCTCCTGGGCTACTTCAACAGCCTCCGCGAATTGGGCGGAGCGCGGCGACTGATCGAGGACGAAGTCCAGAACCGGCTTAAAGGCTACAGCTCTCGAGTGAGAGTTGGCGAGACGGATGGCCTCTTTGCTGATCGGAAAATCGGCTATGAGCCAGTGGAGCTGACAAGCCGCGTAGACACATCCCAAGTTGCGGAGGCGAAGAGACGCCTTGCGCTGCCTTTCAGCAACGACAAGCGTGTAGACGTGGCAATTGCGACAAACATGATCTCCGTGGGTCTTGATATCACGCGCCTTGGACTAATGGTGGTGTTCGGGCAGCCCAAGTCCAGTGCCGAATATATCCAGGCAACGAGCCGCGTTGGGCGCGATTCAAACAGGCCCGGCCTGGTGGTGACGATTCTGAACGTGCACAAGCCGCGCGACCGCTCTCACTATGAACGCTTCGAGGCGTATCACGAGAGCTTCTACCGTGCGGTCGAGCCGACCAGCGTAACGCCGTTTTCGCCGAGGGCGCTCGATAAGGGTCTTGCCGCAGCGTTGGTGGGGTTAGTGCGCCAAGCACATCGACCTATGACACCGGCTCTGGGCGCTAAAGAAATCTTGAACGAGCGCGGCCGGCTCGACTTCGCAATCCAGGCACTCGTTGATCGTAGTCAGGCGCATTCCAGGGAAATGGATGCAAATGAGAAGGACCGTCTTAGGACGGTGATGCGTGATCGCTGCCTGGACCTACTGGACTCGTGGGCGAAGACAACGCAGGATTTGGTGCAACACGGCATCTCTCTCCAGTACAACGAATATGAGACAGGCGGGGCGCAGCATCTTCTGTACGACTTCCTGAGCCCCGAGCTTCAGGGCCTTCCTTCATCCAATCGAAAAATGAAATTCCGAGCTAATCGATCGCTCCGTGACGTTGAACCCACAGTGAACATTTGGCTGCGCACCCTCGAGAACATTGACTTGGAGGACGACGGCCAATGACTCGACAGAAACCACGCGGAGAGATTCGGCAGAGCCAGCTGATCACAACCTTTGGTCCTGGAGCCATGCTCGATCTGCCGGAACACTCAGTTCTTGTTGCCGGGCTCGACTTCTGGACGACGGGTGGCGAGACAATCGTTGAGCCGCGCCTTAGCCAGAAGCTAGCTCGGATTCTCAACCTCCCGTCCATCGAGTTGCGGACTCCGCCTCCCGCAGAAAACGATCCTACGGCCCCGGCGCGAGGGATCTACGCATTCCAATTTCCCGAGTGGTTCATCAGCCAGAACATCGAAAGATCGGAGGAGAGCAAATACCAGACGCGGCTGCTTGTGCATCGAAAATCGCTTGTCCGGGGCAAATTTGTAGACCGGGACCGCGTGTCGCACCCGGTTGTTCCTGTTCGATTCGTCCGTGCCTGCAGGGCTGGCCACATCGGCGATATCGACTGGTTTGTCTTCGTGCATAATGGTCCGTCTGATTGCGCATTGAACGGAAAACAGCTCTACATCGATGAAAGAGGTACAAGCGGAGACCTCACGGAGATCGTGATCCGCTGTGAGTGCGGGAAGGCCGAAAGGAGTATGGCACAGGCCGCAGTTCTTTCGAACCAAGCGCTCGGTTCTTGCAACGGCACGAGACCATGGCTTGGCCCGTTCACGAATGAACATTGCGGTGAGCCAAACCGGTTGCTCATCCGGTCTGCATCAAATGCCTATTTCCCCCAGCTGATGAGTGTCATTTCATTGCCTGAACGAGACCAGGAATTGAAAATGATCGTCGATAAGATCTGGAGTGATCTCGAGCAGGTCACGGGAATCGAGGAACTGAAGTACGAGCGCAAGAAGGCCAAGATAAAGGAGGCATTGGAAGGATTCGCCGACGATGAGGTACTGGCCGAGATTCAGTCGCGCATCAACGAGACCGAAAAAGATCAGAAGCCCGTCAAGGTTGCGGAACTGGAGACTCTGATTGCGGCAAAGGCTGAGATCGGCAACGACCGGCCCGATGGTGTTTTCTATGCCCGCACATTACCCAAGGATGAATGGAACTCGCCGTGGATGTCTTCGATAGAGCGTATCGTTTTGGTTCATCGACTTCGCGAAGTTGTCGCGCAGGTCGGCTTCACGCGGATCGAATCGGCCGCCCCGGACATGGATGGGGAATTGGATCTTGGGGTGAAGAGAGCCTCCCTGGCACGGGAACCAAAGTGGCTGCCCGCCTGTGAGAACAAGGGCGAAGGGATCTTCGTTCATTTTAAGAAGGACGCGGTTCACACCTGGCTGTCTCGGCCGGAAGTCCAAAAGCGCGCACTGGAGCTCGTCGGAGGCTTCAAACAATGGAGCAAGGAGCACCCTGGAGCGAATCGTAAATTCCCAGAGCTGGCGTACTGGATGATGCACTCTTTCTCGCATCTGCTACTCACCGGACTCGCTCTGAGCTGTGGTTATCCAACTAGCTCTCTGCGCGAACGTATCTACGCGATTCCCGCTCTGGGTTATGGTGTCTTGGTGTATACCGGCAGTTCCGATACTGAGGGAACATTGGGAGGACTGGTCCTTGCCGGTCGTCGGATCCACGTAACCGTCAAGAACGCGCTTGCCCAGGGGCTACTGTGCTCGAATGATCCGGTTTGCGCTCAGCACGATCCGACGAACACTCTTGAGCGCAGGTTTCTTCACGGTAGTGCTTGTCATGGGTGCCTACTGATCCCGGAAACAAGCTGCGAGATGCAAAACGATTTCCTCGACCGCTCTCTGGTGTTACCGACACTCGAAGCTCACGGCGCGGAATTCTTTGCAGGGGTCGAGCCAGCATGATGCAACAGCTACTCTTGTTGTCTCCGTCTGAACTCGCTGATTTGGCTGCAGCCATCCGCACGGGCCGTTTGAACTCGCCATTCACTGCCACCGCTCTTCGTAGATTTGTTTCTGCTGAAAACCTTCCGGCGGCGATCGCTGGTCTGCAGACTTGTTCGAATGAAGGGATGAGTGCAAACGCCAGCGCGAACATTCTCGATCTTTTGGCCTCAGTCTCGATTTCCCGAACTCCGCTGGATGAGTTGATCGATCTTGTCGTCACTGGGCCCGCACCCAACGCAGTTGGGCGTGATACCGCTGTAGTCGTCACTGACCTATTCCGACGCGCGCGCAAGTCGGTCATTGTTGTTGGGTATGCGGTATCCAGAGGCCGCGAAGTTTTCGGTGCTTTGGCGGAGCGAATGAACCAGGAACCAAATCTTCAGGTCCGGCTCTACCTGGACATTCAGCGTTCGGCCGGCGACACTTCAGCCGACAGTGAGATAGTCCGGCGCTTCATGCATCGATTCGCCACAACCCAGTGGCCTGAAGGTGTCAGGCTGCCTGAGGTCTACTATGATCCGCGCGCCTTGGCGGTCGATCACGCTGAGCGAGCAGCACTACACGCGAAATGTATAGTGGTCGATGATCAAGAAGTATTTGTGTCCTCCGCCAACTTCACCGAATATGCCCAGGAAAGAAATATCGAAATAGGGTTGTCGCTGCACTCGCAGCAGGTGGCGCTCAGGATCATAACCTACTTGGCAGAACTGGTGGAGTTGAAGAAGCTTCGCCCAACATCCATAAAAGACATTGAACGTGGCCTCAAATAGCGGGTCCACTTGGTTTGAGTTGCTGCTTGGGACGTTAGACTAGAGTATGCTGCGCGGACGAGGGCGAGACCTGACACCTTGGCTCACGGTTTCGGCCGGCGAGCAACTCTAAACGACCCAACAACGCGTGCTTAGTGCCACTATCCACAGGCTTGATTTGTTTGATCTTCGTGCTTGCCGTCTTTCGCCGGGCTCTTGGTCGGGACCCCCTTGACGGGTCGGGGACGCCGCACGACTCCTTCCATCGGTTCGATAATTTCCGGGAGGGGTCCAAAGAAATCTTCCTCCGAGAGACCGACGGCCTCAATGATCTTATTGCGCTCGCACCTCGCCTTACAGCGCAAGAGAATACGATTGTCGAATCCCCGATGAATCGTGAGCAAATCTCCGTCGTCCGGGTGGAGTGGGCACGGCCCCTCCCACCAACTGGGCGCTACAGGCCGGCCGCCGCACCGTTTAGCAAAACTAGATGGCGTCATTGTCAAATCCTTTCAACTGCCCAATACCTCAGGCTGTTTTCAGGATGCGCTTGATGGAGGCCCCCCGTGAAGGTGTCCCAGAACAAAAAGTGAAAGGGCCCGAAAATTGTACTAGGCGTACCCGCGATGTCGTGGTTGACGGTGCGGCGTAATGGATCCCGCTGTTTACTTATGGGTCGCTCTCCTGTCCTCCTGAAACCCTGGGCACAACGGGGAAGCCGCAGCAGTTGAATAGGGATTCGCGAATTGCTGTCGTGCCTGCGCCCCGGCCGGGAGAAAGGCTCAGCAACGCGTTTTCGATCGACATTGCCACATATTATCGGCCAGCAGAAAAATCCCAGGTCCAAATCCAACACCGTCGGAATGAGTCGAGCATAGCGGGAAACCAGACGGTCCCAAATCCAAAATCTTGGGTAGGTCCCGACAAGTGATTCCGGCATTATGAAGTGGCCCACTTCGGCGGTTTGTTTTGGCCCACCCCTTGGACAGAGCGAACTCCTAGTCTGTACTGAGCGCGAGCTTAGGACGGGGGCGGGAGTTGGACTGGAGAACCAAGGTGGAGCTTTACGAGCAGATTCGTCGGGAGTATGAGTTTGGAGCAGGTTCGATTATTGGTGTAGCGCAGAAGCTGGGTGTACATCGGCGCACGGTTCGGGAAGCAGTTCGAAGTGCGTTGCCGGCACGGCGCAAGAAGACGGTTCGCCCTCATTTGAAGATTGGTCCGGCCGCGGCCTTCATCGATGCGATTCTGGAGGCCGATCGCAAGGCGCCGCGCAAGCAGCGCCATACAGCGAAGCGCATCTGGGAACGTATTCGTCTGGAGGTGCCGGGATGCACGGCAGCGGAGCGGACGGTTCGCCAGTATGTGGAGCGGCGTAAACAGGAGCAAGGGCTTGGACGTCGCGAGACTTTTGTGCCGCAGAGCTACGAGTTTGGCGTTGAGGTGCAGATTGACTGGTACGAAGCGTATGCGGATCTTGATGGGGAGCGGATCAAGTTGCAGGTGTTCTCGATGCGCTCGATGGCCAGCGGTGCGGCCTATCATCGTGCGTATCTGCGGGCCACGCAGCAGGCGTTCCTGGAAGCGCACGAGCTGTCATTCCACTATTTCGGCGGAGTATTTCGCAAGCTTCGCTACGATAACCTCTCGAGCGCAGTGAAGAAGGTACTGCGTGGCTACGAGCGGGAGATGACGGTGCGTTTCATCGCCTTCCGCTCGCACTGGCAGTACGAGGCCAGCTTCTGCACTCCCGGCGAAGGTCACGAAAAGGGCGGCGTGGAAGGCGAAGTTGGCTATTTCCGCCGTAACCACTGGGTCCCTGTTCCGGTAGCCAGGGACCTTGCCGATTTGAACGCGAAGTTGTTGGCAGACTGCCGCCACGATGAGAACCGTATGGTGGCAGGCCGCACGGAGAGTGTGGGCGCGTTGCTGCTTATCGAGAAGGAGCATCTGTTAGCGCTGCCGGCGGAAGACTTCGACCTGGCTGAGGTAAGCTTCCCGCGTGTTGATCAGGCCGGCTGTGCGAAGGTACGCACTAACTTCTACTCCGTGCCGCTGAAGTCCGGAACTGTTGTCGAGGCTCGCGTCTACTCCAGCGTTGTTGAGTTCCACCACACCGGTGTACGTATCGCCCAGCATGAGCGCAGCTATGATCGTGCCCGCCAGATCCTGGATCTGGAACATTATCTCGATGTGCTGGAACGCAAGCCCGGTGCGTTGCGCGGATCCAAGCCGTTGTCCGAGTGGCGAGCACAGGGACGATGGCCGGAGAGCTATGACCGGCTCTGGGAGCTGGTAACTGGTAAGCAGGGACGCCAGGCAAGCGCGCGGGCGATGGTGGCGGTGATCCGCATGGGCCGCGAGTTCGGCCATGCGAAGATCGCAGCCGCAGTTATCCAGGCGCTTGAGCTGGGCTGCACAGATGTGGCCGCTATCCGCCATCTCCTCATGGCCGATCAGTTGCAGCATGTTGCCCAGGAGAAGATCGAGATCGGCGTGCTTGCCGCATACGAACGTCCGTTGCCCACGATGATCGAGTACAACCAGTTGCTTTCCGCTGGGATCAACGGGGGGCAGGCATGAGCATGGAAGCCGCAAGCATCGCACAGCACTGCAAGACGCTCCGGCTCTCTTCGATCGGAACACAGTTCTCATCGCTGGCTGAAGAAGCGAGCAAGCAGAACCACTCGCATCTTCACTACCTTGAAGCACTACTCCAAGCCGAGGTTGAGGACCGCGAACGGCGCTCGATCGAACTGCGCCTTAAGGATGCACACCTGCCGCGGATGAAGACACTTGAGGATTTTGACTTCGCACAGTCACCGCACATCCCGGCCTCGCGCATCCGCGCCCTGGCCGAAGGCGGCTATCTCGAACGCGCCGAACCAGTACTTCTGGTCGGTGAACCCGGTACCGGAAAAACCCATCTGGCAACCGGCCTGGCCATCGCCGCATGTCGGCAGCGAAAGCGCGTCCGCTTCACCACCGCGGCCGCACTCGTCAACCAGCTCGTCGAGGCACAACGCGAACAGAGCCTCACTCGCATGCTGAAACGGTGGGCCAGCGTTGAGCTGATCGTCATCGATGAACTGGGCTATGTCCCGCTCGCCGAGGTCGCAGCCGAACTGCTCTTCCAGGTCATCGCCGAACGTGCAGAAAAGGCAGCTGTCATCGTAACCACCAATCTGCCGTTCTCCGAGTGGCCACAAGTATTTACCAACGCAAGGCTCTGCAAGGCTGTTCTCGACCGGCTCACCGACCAGGCACACATTATCGAGACCGGCGCCGAGTCGTACCGTTTCCGAAGAACGCTGGGAAAGAAGCGAAAGATGTAATCACCGGAGAAGTCCCCGTTCTGTTCTGCTTCCGCTCCGCCCTAGGGGCTCCGCTCCAGCAGAACAGAACATTACCTCTAAACTTCAACGTTCCAAGGGTGGGCCAGATTAAACCGCCGAAGTGGGCCAAAGCAAGTTGCCAAAAGCAACAAGCGCCGATGTCTTGAGCGATTAGATTTGAGGACCGGGACTTCTCAGATGAAACCACAGTGTTGCCGTCGCGGCTGCAATTCCGGCGGGCGAACCGGGGAGGCGCCCGAGATCTTAGGGTCAGCAACCCAACCTTTACCGACGTGATGGGCTCGTTCACCGGCGTGATGCTGCCCATCACCGGCGTGGTGCAGTTCATCACCGGCTTGATGAGGCTGGCGCTGACGTTTTGACTGAAAGAGAGGGATCCATCCTTATTAGGTTGGCCCAGCCTCAACGAGGGGGATCGGCTACCGGAGTGATCCTGATCAGTACCGGCCTGGCTCCAATCGGCCCCCGCATGGTACTGATCATTTCCGGCGTGATCGGGCTGATGCTCGAAAATAGTCAGCGTTCGTACAACTGCAGTTCAACCTGTTATGCCATACGACATCGGGATTCCCCAATTTGTTCGCTCGGGAGAGCGGAGATCTGGCTCGAGCTATACAGCCAATGTGTGTGGTTAGAGAAAGGCTGAAGCCCCAGTTGGTAGATCTAACCAGGTCCGCAGACCATCGGCTAGGGTGCTAGCTCAATTTCGACCCGATCGTCTAGCCCGGCTTTTTGGAGCATTGCCATGAGCTTATCGCGCCGCTGGTGGTTCACCCGATATCCGACCAAGATCTGGTCGATGAACGCTCTGGGGGTGATAGTCGGTACGATGGCCTCTCCAAGTTGAACCGGCTTCGGAATGGAGTCGCGCAGTTCGGCCGGAGCCGTCGGCATCTTTCCGTGGATCAGTTCAGGCGGAACAAGTGGCCCTTCCCAGGGGTTCGTCTTGGAAGCTAAGGCTTCGGCGGCAGCTCCCCATGTGGTTGTGAGGAATACTCGCAATTCTTTCTGGTACGAATGCTCCTTGTTTACACTGAAGGCCACTTCCAATGTCTGAAACTCGGGCAAAGAATCCGCTTCAGGGTCGGGATGGTCGCGGTACTGAACCTCGCCGATGTGGAGAGGGCCATCCCCGGACTTTGCAACCAGACTTCCGAGCGCTGCTCTCAAGAGGTCGTAGCTAGATCGAAGCACAATACTGTCGTGCTTATTGCCTAGGTTACTTTTCGTCCACATCGCAGGGTCTGGATGACTGTCGCTAAGGTGCCAACAACACGCGTAACCCGTTGCCGCAGCTTTCTCATACTGGGCGAGAACAGCCTCCGTATCTTCTGGTCCCATCCACTTGTTCAGTAGACCGAGATTTGCGTTGGGAAGCTTTCCTTCCCAAGGGTCCTTGAACATGTTCAGGCGCGACAGCCAAAGGCCGCCGACGAGGAAGGCGGGGAGCTTATGGTCGATTTTGTTCGATCTGATGAAGTGCCAAGCGTACCGCGAACTCGGCACCATGGGCTCGAATTTGCTCCAAGCCCTCTTTATCCTCACTTGTTGTCTCCTGGACGTTCATTCTATCGCAGGATTAGTGTTCCACTAGGCGGATCGAGCCTTGGCGCCGCGGCCTCGGGCAGTGGGCTGGAACAGGAGAACGCTTTGTCCCGTTCTTCACACGGACGACAGCGAACGGATTCCAGTTCTTGTTCAGCACAATAAACTCGGAGTCGAGCTCCAGCATTCACTTTTTAATGATATGGCCGGAGACCCTGAAAAGATTCATTAATGGGTCTAGAAATCGTTTCCAGACTCTCTAATAATCTTAAAGGTGCTTGACTGGTCGCATTTTCTAATTCATAATTGCCTCATAAATAAGTCCATGAACCATTTCAAGACTCATTTATGAGACAAATACTATGGCGAAACCAAAGCATCGCACCTACTCCCGCCAGAATCTCGAAGCCCTCGAACTGCTAGCTCAGGCGATCCGCGCCGGCAGAATCGACCGGAAGATAACCATACGCGAGATGGCCGAACGGGCCGGCATCTCGCGATCACTCCTGCAACGAATTGAGCACGGTGACCCGAGTTGTGCGATCGGGGCCGTCTTCGAGGCCGCCATCATCGCGGGCGTCTCCCTATTCGAAGCCGAGCCAGATCGGCTGCAGACACATCGCGCAGCACTAACGGAAAAGCTCAGTCTGCTGCCTCAGGCTGCACGCAAACCAAGGAGGGTCATCCGCGATGACTTCTAAAGACAACTACAAAGAGGCATACGTCTGGATCTGGCTCCCTGGTGAGACGAAACCCGTCGTCGCTGGCATCCTGCAGCGCCTTGGAACTCAATTGCTGTTCAACTACGGCCGGAGCTATCTGGCGCGAGAGAATGCCATTTCGATCTACGACCCGGAACTTCCGCTCCGGTCGGGGGAGATTCCGCTCGCAGACGGCCTTTCGATGCCAGGTTGTATTCGCGATGCATCCCCCGATGCATGGGGGCGACGTGTTCTCATCAACCGCAAGCTCAACGTCAAGGGAAAACCAGCCGCTAACTACGATCTGGATGAGTTGACCTGCCTTCTCGAATCCGGTTCAGACAGGGCCGGTGCCCTGGACTTTCAAGTGTCGTCATCTAAATACGTACCAAGAGGGATGGGCCAAGCCTCCTTGGACGAATTGCTGAGGTCAGCGGAACAGGTAGAGAAAGGAGTTCCTCTCTCCCCAGATTTGGACACGGCACTTCAGCACGGCACATCCTTGGGTGGTGCCAGACCCAAGGCACTTCTCGCATCAGACTCCAAGAAGTTCGTCGCCAAGTTCTCCATGAGCACGGACATCTACAACGTAGTGAAGGCGGAGTACGTCGCGATGCGACTTGCAAGCCTGGCGGGACTCAATGTCTCCCCGGTGCGAATGGAAACAGCGCTGGGCAAAGATGTGTTGCTAGTCGAACGCTTCGACCGCGAACGTAAGAAAGGGGGATGGAACCGAAAGTCGTTCGTCTCGGCCCTCACCCTGTTCGAACTCGACGAGATGATGGCGAGGCACGCCAGTTACGAGGTGCTGGCCGAGATCATACGGCTCCGCTTCCAAAACCCAACTGAAGACCTTCGCGAGTTATTTGGAAGGCTTACCTTCAACATCCTGTGCGGGAACACCGATGATCACGCTCGCAACCACGCCGCGTTCTGGGATGGAAAGAATCTGCGTCTCACCCCTGCCTACGACGTGTGCCCGCAACTTCGTACAGGTAACGAGGCCGGGCAGGGAATGTTGATCGAAGATAATAACCGCAGCAGTCAACTGGCGTTGTGCCTGCAATCTGCTCCGAAATTCAAACTCTCAGATCAGCAAGCGCGCGCCGTCATTTTGCTACAGGTGAATACCATCCGAGCAAACTGGGATGTCATCTGCGATGAGGCGAAACTGACAAATGCAGATCGCGCTCTCCTATACGGCCGACAGTTTCTCAATCCGTTCGCGTTCTATGACGCACCTGAAGAAATCAGATCGGCCGGTCAGCTTTAGCAGCGGGACGCTTGTCGGAATATATGTTTTCGCTCGCACGCTAGCTCGTTTGGGAAGTTTTGCATAGGATTTAAGGATGGCCGTTAAGTGAGTGATAAATATGGTAGACGCGAATGGTCTCGAACCCCGCGACCTCTTCCGTGTTAATCTGCATCTAGCCTTTACTTTCAACGACTTAACTGCACATGGACTACCGCCTAAGCACCTGTATTTACGTGTAAGACGTCTCAATTTTGGGTGAATTCCTGCGTGACTCCGAGACGGACGGAGAGCAACAGAACCCCGACTCAAAGTAATAGCAGACCATAAGTATTCGGCTTTTAGGAACTGCTCGCTCTTGCAGTTCATTACGGCGTTGCCCAGCACGAGCCACGCTGGATGCTGTTAACCGAAGGGTTGTATGTCAAGGGCGACGTGCTTTTGCAATCCGTCCGGGATGCGATAGAGAGGAGCAAGGTCCTACTCGGCCGCGAAGAAGAGATTCAAGCATTGAGGGCGCGATACGCTGACCTCACCTCTCGCGAGCGTGATGTGATGGCTTTGGTGGTTATTGGACTTCTGAACAAACAGGTTGGTAGTCGCCTCGGCATCAGTGAAGTCACCGTGAAAAAACATCGCGGCAACGCGATGCGAAAGATGAAGGCCGAAACTTTGGCGCAATTGATAAAGATGGCTGCGCGTCTCAGGTTACCGCAAGCGCCAGCTGACGGTGTACTCGTGACAAAGTAGCTCCTTATCCCAGAATCAAACTTTCGTCGAAGTTCCTTCCGCCATGTCCAGTCGGGTTTTTCTGACGTGCTTTTCGAAGAGCCCCAAGGAGAAGGTGTGCAGGGATAAATATTTGCGAAATCACAATATATCGTGTAACGATATAAATATGAGGTCCAGTGTGCAGTCTGATAGCTCAAATTCTCTTCTCATCGCCTTAGCCGAATTTCGTTTCGAGCTTCGCAGCTTTTTGCATTTCAGCGAGCGTGCTGCCGAGATAGCGGGCATGCACCCACAGCAGCACCAACTTCTCTTGCAGATTGCGGGCGTCCCTGAAGGGAAGATCGTCACGATCGCCTACGCTGCCGAGCGCCTGGGATTGAAACACAACAGCGCAGTTGAGCTTGTCGACCGGTCCGAGCGCGAAGGTCTCGTCGCGCGAAGGGCGGATGCCGCGGACAAACGCCGCGCAATCTTGCAAATCACATCTAAAGGCAAAAAGGTGCTGGGCCGGCTTACGGCGAGTCACGCTCGGGAGTTGAATGAACTTGGACCTCGATTAGCACAAGTGCTGAAGCAGATAACTGCGCCATCAGACGGGTACGGAGCTGCCGGTCGGCTTCATCCTTGGCAAAATCAGGATGAAGGCGCTTGGCAGCTTCCCGGAAGAGGCTCTTCAGGTCCGCCGAAGGCTGAAAGTCCTTGGCTTTGGACGCCTCCCCATGAGTAGCTTCGTGGGTTTCCTCCGCCCGTTTTCTCGTTTGCTGGGCACGCCGGCTTGCGGTCGCCGAAGGCTTGAGCGAGGCTTCAATCTCGGCGATTTTGGCTTCCCATTCGTCCAGTTCGGCATACAGTACGCCGACCTGCCGCAGATAGCGGCCTTCGAAGCTCTTCAACAGGGCGCGAAGATCGGCCAGCTCCAGTTCGCGTTCCGCCAATGCGGCTCGAACGGAGGTCAATTCCTCCCGTTTGCGGAGAAGTTCTTCTTCCTCTGGCGTTAGCTTTCGGACGATCTCAAGAGCCATGTTTCGGGGTACTCCGGTGCTGCAATTATCGTAAGCCACGAGGATGGACACTCAACCTATTTTGATCCCAAACTCGCAGGCCTCAGCATAAAAGAGGCGGCTCCGAAGAGCCGGCTCCAGATTGCGCGAATGCTACTTGGCTTCGTTCGGCGCCGAGTAGTTGATCTTGCGGACGTAGTCGGCCTTGATCGAGAAAGCCTTGTGTTCCACGCCGTCAAGATCGGCGGCACGGAAGCACCAGCGTAGCGTTCACGCTGGCCGCGATACTCGGTGCCAAGATCCCTGAATACAACTCCAGCCGTTGATGTGTCGGTGTCGTCACCCATCATATAAAATTGCCGCACAGGACAAACCCATGTTCAAGCAGATTCTTTTCCGCCTCGGGCGCCGCTCTCGAAACTCGGGGACCGCGGAGAAGCGCGAGAACTCAGCAAGCTCGAAGAGTAGGAACCTTAGAACAAGCGGCGCTAATCGCCTGATTTCGGTTTTCGTGGGTATTGCAGGTGCACTGACGGCGGCCCTGCTGCTTTTCCCCCCGTGGAAAGAGACCATCGACATCCCATACCGTTTGCATTCTCTACGAGCATTAGGCTACGGCTGGATTTGGTCCCCGCCGTCACCCTCCTCTCTTCGAGCTTCGATAGGCGTTGATTGGGACCGGCTGCGACTTGAGGTCTTCGCCCTATGGGCCTTGGTTGCCCCGATCTTGTTAGGAATTTGGTATCGCAAGGCAATCAAGCAGGGCGATACGGAATCACAATCCAGTTCCGAACCGCCTCGCGAGAACGCCAATAATGCTCCGCAGCCCGATTCAAAATCGGTGAGTATGAATTCCGAAATTGCCCGGCACATTTCGCCACAGGAGCGGGAACTAGCTGAGAAGCGGCAGGAGCTCGCCATCCTGCAAGCAGAACTGACTGAACGTGAATTGTCTGCGGCAAATCTGCGGGCGGAACTTGGCGCCTTCGAGGGGCGCTACCTGCGGGAAGTTGGTTTACTCTACGCCGAGCTTGACGACTGGAACGCAAGGATCGCCGAACTCGCTGCCGAGGCCTCCGGAACCGAACAAGCAAAGTCCACTGCTACGGATGCGCGAGCGCGTGCTGAGGAATCTCGCGCTGCCGCCCATGATGAGGCTGCGGGAGCAACAGATTTTTCACCCTCGCCAGAACTGAAAAGACTCTTCCGTGAAGTCGTCAAACTCGTTCATCCCGACAATGCCACGGATGAAGCCGACAGAGCCGTGCGCAACAAATTGATGACGGAGGCCAATCTGGCCTATCGGCTCGGTGATGCAGATGCACTGAGGAGAATCCTTGAGGAGTACAAGAGCAGCCCAGAATCGATAAAGGGCGGGGGCACGGCGGCAGACTTGCAGCGCGTCATCCGGCAGATTGAACGAATAGTCAAGAGACTTGCCGAGATAGAATCCGAAGTCGCGGAACTGACTTCATCCGAGATTGCGAAGCTGATGGCCACTGCGGAAACCGCAAGAGCAAAGGGGAGAAATCTGCTTGCGGAGATGAAGAAAGACGTTCTGCACCGAGTCGATCTGGCCCGGAAAGAGTTTGAAGGTCGGGCCTCGGAAGCGAAGTCTAAATGAGTGCTGACGAAGACAAGCAATCCGCGTTGGTCCCGGTGCAGCCCAACACGTTGACGAAGTCCGGCGCAAAATCTCTGGCTGCCCGAGGCCGCATCGACCTGCATATCAGGGAGGTCAGGGAGGAGGCTGACGAATGGCTCAAGAGAGGTCTAGATCTATGGAAGCAAGGCAGCGATGAGACACAAGCCTCATTTGAATCCACGCAGCTTGCCCTTGATATGCAAATAGGCACAGGCAAGGATTTTTCTTCTGAGGAGAAGCTGGCGTTCTTCGACAGAAATTTTCTTCGCGACCCCAATCGCAGGCGGGAAGAGGCATTCGTTTGCTTTGAACACGGAATCAAGCTGAGCCCAAGCCACCCAGGATTGCAGCACTCTTTGGGCGGTGCATATTACAACGGATGGGGAGTTCCACAGGACCCAGTAAAGGCGGCTGCATGGTTTCGCAAGGCTGCTGAGCAGGGACACGCCGAAGCACAATTTGACCTTGGCGCAATTTACGCGTACACAGACGTTGTCCAGGCAGCATCCTGGTGGCGCAAGGCCGCAGAGCAAGGGCATGCTGATTCCCAGCGGCGTCTCGGTGATCTCTATGTTTCTGGCGTGGGAGTACAACGAGATTATGCTCAGGCGGCCTTCTGGATTAGAAAGGTAGCGGTACAAGCCGAAGATAGTGAGATGAAACTGTCTGACCTTTACTCCCAGCTTACCTCCTGGCTTCGAGTGGCTGCAGAGCAGGGGGTAGTCGATGCACAGTACCTCCTTGGTTGGCTCTACCACCATGGTCGCCATGTTCCACAAGACCACGAGCAGGCGGCAAAGTGGTATCGAATGGCCGCTGAACAGGGCGACGCAGACGCACAATTCGCTCTTGATCCCGATGTAAGGCAGAAGGATTCGTGGGCATAGCGCTCCGGCTTGGGCAGAGACTGTGCCCGCGTTTTCGACTATTCTCTGGCAATCGACTCAAGATGCGCTTCAGGTCTAATGGCTTCTAGGAATGATTGACTGGGTATAAAGCCATGGGGTTCCAGCGTGAGGTTTTTCGAGCTAACTTCGTTGCATGTAAAGGTGTAACCAGTCTTACATTCAGGACATATAACGTCGAACGGCCTGCACTGTGGCAGGAAATAGACGCGACGCTTGTCATATGGGCCAACGTACGCGAGAAGCAGCCCTCCGCATGAGGGAGTTTTGCATTCGACCGTCCAATAGGTGTAACAGGGTTCCTCTGGCATTTCGCGACATCACCTTTCTTGAGCCATTTATGGCTTTTTGTGCTGTGGCCCTATTCGCAGGAGTCTCGGCGAGGGCAAGAAACATTTCACTGGCTCAAGAGAGTAACGCGGATCGACGGTCTGCGTCAATCATCCCATCTTGAATCTTTCCCAACCAGACTCCGGGAGGCACTTCCATGGAGACCACCTTCGACAATTTGCGCACCTATGCGCAAAAGGCGGCTCCGAAGAGCCGCCTCTATGATGCGCGGGCACTACTGGCCCTCCTTGGCGGGCTTGGCCGCCTTGCCCGCGCTGGCTTCGTTCGGTGCTGAATTGTCGATCTTGCGGATGTAGTCGGCCTTGATCGAAAACGTCTTGTGCTCTACGCCGTCATGGGTGCTTCCTCCTTGGGCGGTTGCCTTTGCCGTTGCCTTTGAATTGGCAGCGGCATGTGACATACATGCCGAACGCCTCCTGGCGAAGGTGGGGGGTAGCAACTGCAAGGGGAGGGGTATCTCCCACCCTTGGAGCGCAGCGGAAAGGGCGCGAGGGCTGCACAAGCGGAGCGCGGAAGCCTGGGGAAACCCCTTGCGGGCGCGAGGGGGAAACACCCTTAGCTGCTTTTGTTGTTGCTGTTGCTTTTCAGCCAATCAGGGAGGGGCGTTGCGGGGAAGGAACGGACCCGCTGAGGTGGGTGGCGAAGGACTGCAACGCAGGCCGCAGACAGGGAGGAAACCTCCTCCCACCAAAGACGGCTCTTCGTAAACCGGAAAAATCGTATGCGGGCAGATCGACAGGAATGAACAGTGATGATGAAAGACCTGGGAGGAAAGCGAAATTAGGTCGGCCCCGGCAAATTAAAAGAAAAGGAGGTGCGTCTATTGAAATGTACACTGCTATATAATGAGAGATATGGAACCGCTCTTTGAAACGCGAGTGCGTTTGAAGGCGAGAGGAGCGGCACAGAGAGGATCTGAAAAGCAATGACAATGACGGCAGAGGAGACTCTGATTAAGCAGTATGGACCGCTGCTCACTATCAACCAATTGGCTGCCATCCTTGATCGTTCTCCAGACGGTGTGCGCACTACGCTGAGATCCTCCGGTGAGTGGGTCAACAAGGTTAACGCAACCCGCTTGAGACCGGGACGCCGTCTGTATTTCCGCGCGGTCCAAGTTGCCGATGTACTTGGAATCCGGTAGACAGACGAGTGAGTTCTGAACTCACGTCCGTAAGCGCGATACTCGGCCTGAATTCGATTTCGGTTGCCGACAAGCGAGCGTCAGCCCCGCGGTTCAACGCGACTGGCTCGCGAAAAGGTTCTATTGTCTCCCGGCAAATACATCCTCTGCTGTCCATCGTGCAAGCCATTCCAACGGAGAGCGCCCTCGATGCCGGCGCACTCGGCTTCATGGCAAAGTTCCTGGTCCAAACCACTCTTCCGCACAGTGAGCAGCTCGGCACACAATTCGTCCGTTCCGACGGCAATCTCACACTCCGCATCACGGATGTCGGCGGGACCGGCCTGCCATACGGCAGCTAGCCATCTCCTCATCGACAAAGTAAAACCCGCTGCCCTGATTTCCTGCTTTTCGCGCCACAACCTGGAACATGGGCGGGTCAATCCTCGCGTCCCAAGTCGAATGTCCTGCCGAGAGAAAGGAGAGCTTCCAGCTCTGCTCGGCCGTCATCACTACCACATCCTGCACGTCGTGAAGACTAACGGAAACGTCGGCATCCGCGATCACTGCCCCGTTCTTCTTGTGTGTCCTGTGATAGCTAATACTGCAGGCGGCAGGATCAGCTATCAAGTTACTTGCCTCGTTGATGTACTGATCTGTGTAGTCCCTTCCAGCGCTGTTGTCATGCGTATGGACTGCAAACTTCAAGCTGCCCCGCTCATTCAATTTGTCCTGAATGAACTGCATGGTCGCCGCCAACGAGGGTCCGCTATCGCTGGCGGCGGGCTTTGCGCCAGTATTGGATTGAGGCGTATCGGTGCCAAGAGTAAAGATCACATTTACCGTGGTCTCCACTTCCGCTGGTTTATTGTTGACGAGGTATGGCTTATATTGCCACTGCCTCACGGCATCCAGGGCGGCCTGCTGCAACATGGCTGGCCCGCTAACGACTTCGAGCACTTCGACCGATCCCGTCTCTGAAATCGTGGCCCGCAGCTCTACCGTGCCGGAGATTCTGGCAGCCTTGGCAATTGGAGGGTAAGCGACTGTCGGCATCTGAAGTAAAAGACTCCTTGCAACGTCGGCTGTTATGCTCACCTTCTTCGGGACTATGGGCTTTGGTTTTGGGAAGAGCGCCTCGATTGCCGCCAGCGTTTGAGAACCAGCGCCCTTCACGCGCAGCGATTCGACGATTGCCGGAGTGGGAGCAAAGGCCAATCCTCGTCTTTGGATTTGTGTGCTCATCGTCGAATCCGGTACGCCGTGCGATACCAGATCTTCAACCTGGGCAAGGGTCAGCTTCGGGACCGCCGCCTGCTGTCCCGAAGCATTCTGGGAACAAAGCATAGCACCGACCACCAGAAGGGCCAACAGCCGTACAGCCTTCATGAAGCAGCCTCCAGTATTTGAATCGCGTAACCGAATTCTCTAGAACGGCTCCTTATTACCGCCGCTGCAAAGCTCGATTGCATGACGCATGGCCTTGGCTACGCGGTTGGCCATATCCTCATCGCGAAAAGTGAAGCGAGCAGCGGTTTGAGTTTGGTCAACGACCGGCAGTGCCTGGTTGTCGCCACGTGAGACTGAATTATGAAAAGAGATAGCGGGCTTCGGCCCAGAGGCAATCACATCGAAGACGGTGGGTTCCACTGTCGCGGTCTTTTCAGGATGACCGCCTTTCGCAAATCTACTGTTCCAAATATCCGCTGGGCTCCCAATCGTTATTGTGTTGATGTCCTTGAAAGAAAAGCTTTGCGTGGCAACAGAGCGGTTCCACTGTGGGGCGCTGCCGGTAGTGGCGTCTGTTGACCTCACAGTGGATTCTTCGGTTGTTTCGGTGCTGCGCAGAGTGCAGGTAGCCGAATCGACCGATACGTTGGAGTGAACAAGAGTATATGTGTCGCGGCGGATAACTCCTGGTACTAGGCTCATCGTCAATACCCACTTCATCTGGTCTCGCTCATTCATCTTGTCTTGAATGAACTGCAAAGTCGCCGCCAGAGATGGTCCGCCGTCGGTGGAACTGGCCCTGTCGCTCATGGGCGCGCCGGTCTTAGTGCCAATGGTTCTTGCATATGAGATTATGTTCCGCATGATAAGGAGTTCCTTATGGTCATACCCTTTCGATGACTGATCATATGCTCCAAATAAGAACCCTTCTCCTTCTCCAGTTGCAACCAGCATTCCCCCGGAAGATCGATCTTCATAAGCAGCAAGCAGAATATTTCCCCCACTCATTGCTAAGGGTAATACATTGTTACCGTCGAGTATCTTGATGTTAGGGTTTCTGCATGTTAGAAATGGACCTACACCGTTCATGATGGCGTTCTTTCCAGTTGGGTAAGCTACTTGGTTAACAGGATCGTCCCTTGTGAGTTCCATCCCGAAGTCTCGAAGTGCGTCATTCGCAATTTGGCTAGAGTATCTTGCAGACTGTGGGTCATTTCCGGCTTTGCAACCGTTATTCCCCGTTAGAATAATAACTTTCCCATTCTTTACTAGATTCCTGATTCTGGTGAAAAGTAACGCATTGTCTGTTCTGCAAGCATCCCAAAATGTGATGTCATACTCGTCTGGATTCACACTGCCGTTTGCTTCCGTAATGGTGGCGTTCTCTTGTTTCAGCATCTCAAGCAACGGTTGCCACTCAGCCATCTTTCTCCCGTTGTAGTCGAATAGATTACTCACGGTTAATATTGACACCGCCTTCGTGGAGGCCGTTCGAGACGATGATCCGCTATCAGCGACGTTCATCCTGGCGCTGAGGGTTCCCTTGGGAAAGAGCGCCTCGATTGTCCTCAACGTCAGAGGGCCAGCGCCCTTTGTGCGCAGCGATTCGAGGATTGCGAGGGTCGGCGCAAAGGCCAACCCTCGCTTTTCGATTTGGCTACTCAACGTGGAATCCGGTACCTTGTTCGACACCAACTGCTCAACTTGGCTGAGTGTGAGTTTCGGAACTACCGGATGCTGCCCCGCAGCGCTCTGGGGCAAAAAGATGATGGCAACCAGGAGAAAGGTCAACAAACATGCCGCCCGATAGCATTCATGCCGGCCTAGCCAGAAGAAAAACCGTATGGTCTTCATAAAGTGCCTTTCAGTAATTCAGGTCGTGGCAAAAACAATTCTCTGACGCCCCGTCATAGGAGATTGTCGCTCTAACGGGATAAGCTTCATTGCAATGTATTCAGCGTGACGCACTCGATGTCCGACATACAAGGTCCTCATCTCATGTAGGACATGGTGGCACAGTCCCCATTGCTACTCCCTGGCGTATGACAATTGAGTTGTAGGTTGCCGTTTTGATCTAGTGTTAAGCGAAATACTGTTGTTGAGCCGCCACCTCGTCGAAAAGTGAGAGCACTGCCATCCCAAAACGCATCTTTTTCACCTTCATCGCAGTCCTGCGGGCTACAGGCTCCCCAAAGATGCACTTTTGGCTTCTCAGCGCTTCCTGAAATAATCACTCTGAAATATCCCCCGTGCGGGCCAGGTTGGTTCCAAACCCCGAAGAAGTCGCCTATTCTCTTCGGCGCACCGCTGTATGTCATGCGAAGCTGGTCGACTGTTTGGGGCACCTTTTCTGATGTGAAATTACCGTCACGAGGCCCTGTGTCCATAGCGCGCTCACCGTGCCCGGTGCTCGCATACGCTAAATCCCATTCAGACCCGGCCGGGTCGCGTTTGAAGAGAGTCCGAAACTTAAAATCTCGCTGCCTGGGCCAACGACGCTCACTCCATATGTCGTCGAATTCCGGTGCAATGTTCAACACGTATGTGCCGTCGACAAGTTGGTAGTCGTTTTCGCCTATGCGGCCCATTGCATTCGAGCCGATCTTCTCAACCCCATAGGTCCCAAACGCAAATGTCACATTATGTTCTTTTTCGTCCACCTTGCCAGATCTCACTCCTGCCTCTGTCAAAGTCACAATGGCCCCATAGTCGATCTTGATGTTGACGCCGGGGGCTAGACTGGTCGGAGCATCCGCAATACTCAATTCACTAAGTGTGATCAACCCCTTCGAAGCAAGCGCGCGAAACACCGGGTATTCGGATGTCTCCGCCAGAGAGTAACGAAGCGCCCCCATCGCCCCTCTTCCAAAACTAGTGGCGGTTCCAAAATAGGTCGGGCCAAGAAACACCCGCCAGTGGCTCTGCCAGTTCCAATTCTGCTCGAGAAGGGAAATGAACGCACCGTTAGGGTCGGTCGTCAGGGATATCTTGTTGGGCCGAGCGCCAAGCACTGTGTTTGGCAACAGAGCTTCCACCGCTGCAATCGTGAGCGGGCCTGCCCCCCTGGCGCGCAGTGCATCCAGATCAGCGGCACTTGGCTTGAAGGCCAACCCTCGCTTTTGGATTTGGCTGCTTAACGTCAAATCCGGCACCTTGCTCGACACCAATTGCTCAACCTGGCTGAGTGTCAGCTTGGGAACTACCGGATGCTGCCCCGTCGCGCTCTGCGGCCAAAGGATCACAGCAACCGCCAGAAATACCCATAGACGCATCGCCCAAAAGCATTGAGAACGGTGCGAGCAAACGAAGAACTGCTGAATATTCATGAATTAGCCCCCAGTATTTCAACCCGTGACAACCACAATTCGCGGATATCCCGGTAGAACGGATTGTGCCTCTACCTGGATAAGCTTCATCTCGGTGTTTGCGGTGTATCGTCGCCGCCAACATCCAAGGGAGTTTTTGTGTAGCCAGACATGACGACACAGTCCCCTTCGTTCCCATTGGACCTAACATAATGACAATTGAGTTGCAAGTTGGCGTTTTGATCGAGTGTGAACCGGAATACCGTTGGGCCGCCATCTTGCTGAAAGGTCGAAGTGAGGGCGCTGCCATCCCAGAACGCATCCTCCTCACCGTCATCGCAGTTTTGTGGAGAACAAGAGCCCCAAAGATGCACCCGCGGCTTTTCCGGGCTTCCTGAGATAATCACCTTGACATACCCGCCTACGTCCTTGTTCCAAACACCAAAGTAGGAAGTCAGGGGTTGGACAGTCGGGGACGCGGCTGTACATTCCTCCCCTTGCACGGCTTTGTGGACGGAGCCGGAAGAGTCGGCGCAAAAGGTACTCCCCACATGACCAGCGGCAGGCTTGCCAACAATGAAGTAGTTGAAATTCGTTCCACCGGTCGAGGTTCCGGCAGGGATGCTCACTGCAAACTGGTAACCGTCTTTGGTTCCCGTGGACAAAGCCGCATCAATGAAGCCGGCATGATTTTCATCGGGCGTTCCTTGAGACGGTCCCAACGCAGCCACAGAAGCCGTGAATCCCTTGGCTGGATAGGCGCTTGAGTACTTCGCTTCCGAACTGGTCAAGGCAATCATCGACTGGAGTGCGCTGTTCTCGTTTTGAATATCCTGCGCCAGTGTATCCAGCATCGCACCTTTGTAAGGACCGGCCAGCACTTTGCCTGTTGTGGAGATGAAGACATCCATGTCGGCTATTCTTCCGTAGAACACCTTACCGAGCACACCGCCCACACCAGAAAGGGCTTTCGATGGCTTAACCACCCATTTGCCATCCATTGCCATCAGGCCCACCCCATCGCTGTTGGTGACTTGCAAGAAGCCGCCAGGTCGCAACACCATGTCGTATTGACCTGGATTGAGCACGTATTTGCCTTGCTTGTCGATTGTGCCGGAGTGCCCCGAAGTCCTAACCGCGGCGAGACCGCCGGAAAACCGGGTCCGCTCGTCGAATTGAAAGTTGATGACAACATTACCGGTCGTGTCGATATAACCCCACTTGTTGTTAATGCTGACTGCTGCCCTGCCCTCCGAAAACGGACCGGCTCCGTCAAACTGTGGCTTGATTGCGAAGGCTCCGGTCGAGTCGATATAGCCCCACTTACCTTGATAGACGGCTGCCAGTCCGTCAGAAAACCCATTGGGGTCAGCGGCTTGGAACTGTGGCTTGATCACAAAGGCGCCGGTCCTGCTGACAAATCCCCAGCCGCCATCCGCCCGAACGGCTGCCAGTCCTCCATGGAAGTAACCTGCCTCGTTAAACTGCGGATTGATGGCATACTGGCCAGTCTTGTTGATAAAGCCAACCTGGTTTCCCAGATTGACCCTCGCGAGCCCGTCAAAAAAAGGACTGGCAGAATCAAATTGGGTGGGAATCACCAAATGTCCGCCGGTGTCGATGTAGCCCCATTTCCCATCCTTGAGAACTCCGCAGAGGCCTTCGCTACAGAAAACGTCTTGATCCAAAACAGACGCGGCCGCAGTGGCATCCCATTGCGGTTGGACAAGGACTTTCCCATCGGCATCGATGAAGCCCCACTTTTGAGTCTTTCCATCCGCACTCAGGCCTTGGAATGGATAAATCCCTGGGTCCTGGACCTTGTAGGCCGGAGCAGGCCTGTGGAACCACCACCATCCCACGCCGCCCAGAACCACCAGCAGGGCGACAAGCGCGAAGGTGAGTTTCTTGCGCGTCGAAAGAGGTGGCCTCGGGACCGGCGCCACAGCCTCTACGGGACTCTCCGGAATGTCCTGCACCGCCTCTACGCTTCCTGATGCTTCGCGCAACTGCCCGCCGCATTTCCCGCAGAACCTGCGCCCTTCTGCGACTTCACTTCCACAATCTGGACAAAACATCAAATTTCCTCGCTTTCATCAAGTCTTAACGCAGGCTTCAAATGCTATGCCTGGAGCATTCTGCATTTTCCACATCCGACCTTGGCCACTTTCTCAACTCAGAATTTGACCTGGCTGCGGTGAATATAGCCCAACTTTCCTTCACAAGTGTTCGTCTTGTACCAGTTGCCTTCAGAGCCAAGGATGTGGATGGTGGCCTTGGTGGCTACAGAGCAGAGAATCCTGGCCGTTGCGGAAGGCGCTACGCGGACATTCGATGGCGGATCGATGACGGTTGCAAATTTGTTAGTAGACGCGGCTCTCGTGGTCACAGCGCTCTGGGTTCCCTTCGGAAAGAGCTCCTCGATTGCCGCCAGCGTCAGAGGGCCAGCGCCCTTCGCGCGAAGCGATTCAATAATTGCTGGAGTGGGCGCAAAGGCCAGCCCGCGCCTTTGGATTTGCGCGCTCAACGTCGAATCCGGCACCTTGCTCGACACTAACTGTTCAACTTGCTTGAGTGTCAGCTTGGGAACTACCGGATGCTGCCCCGTCGCGCATTGCGGCCAAAGGATGACAGCAACCGCCAGAAATACAAATAAACGCACTGCCCAGAAGCATTGAGAACGGCGCGAGCAAGCGAAGAACTTCTGAATATTCATGAAGTAGCATCCAGTATTTCTACCCGTGACAACCACAGTTCGCGGATATCCCGGTAGAGGGAATAGTTCCTCTACCGGGATAAGATCGAAGCCAATCCCCGCTGTTCACGGGACCCGGTTTCAAAGCGTTGGAGACGTGAGCGTACATTCATCCCCTTGCCCTGCATTGTGGATGTCGCCGGAAGAGTCGGCACAGAAGCTTCGACCTGCATGACCTGCGACAGGCTTGGCAAGGAGAAAGTAATTGAAGTTGGTTCCCCCGGTCGAGGTTCCGGATGGAATAGTGACGGTGAATTGGTAGCCGTCCTTGGCTCCGGTTGCAAGTGTCGCATCAATGAGACCAGCATGATTCTCATCCGGTACGCCAGTAGCTGGTCCGAGGTTATTGAGGGAGGCCGTGAACCCCTTCGCGGCATAAGAACCGGAGTAGCTCGTCTCCGCGGTGATCAAACCACGCACCGACATCTCCGCCTTGTCCTCGTTGTCGAGGTCTTGAGCCAGCGTGTCAAGCATCGCTCCCTTATAAGCGCTAGTCAGGATCTTTCCCGACGTAGCAATGGGAATAAGACTCCCGTGGATGTTCCCATAGAAGACCTTTCCAACAGTCCACTGAATTCCCGAGATCGCTTTGGTGGGTTTTACAACCCACTTGCCATCCCTGGTAATTAGGCCCACCCCGTCGTCGCCTGTTACTGTCTGGAGGTCTCCTTCCGCCAGCTGGATGTTGAATTGGCCTGGATTCACGACGTACTTACCTTGCTTGTCAATGATTCCTTGGTGCCCTGAAACCGACACGACCGCGAGCCCGCCCGAGAACATGGTCGTCTGGTCGAATTGAGGATTGATGACGATCTTCCCGGCCGTGTTGATGTAACCCAACTTATTGTTGATCCGGACCGTTGCGAGGCCCTCGGAAAAGGTGGATGCGCCCGTGAATTGCGGAGTGATTACGAAGATACCGCTGCTGTTGATATAACCGCATTTTCCGGATTCAACAACCATGGCCATGCCGTCTGAGAATCCAGCTGCATCCGCACCTTGGAAGCGAGGTTTAATCGCGAGTGCACCTGCCTTGTTGATAAATCCCCATCCGCCATCCGCATGCACGAGAGCTAGTCCTTCATGGAAGTCGAATGCCGCATCGAATTGCGGGTTGATGACATATTTGCCGGTTTTGTCGATATAGCCGACCTGGTTCCCCAGATTGACCCTAGCAAGTCCCTCGACGAAGGGGCCAGTACTACCTCCTGTTATTCCATCAAACTGGTTGGGTATCACCAAATGTCCGGTGTAGTCCACATAACCCCATTTGCCATCTTTTAGGACCCCGCACAAGCCTTCGCTGCAAAAGACTGTCTGCCCCATTACAGAAGTGAGGGCCACGCCATCCCACTCCGGCTGGATGACAACTTTCCCGTCGGCGTCGATGAAGCCCCACTTGAAGCCTTTTCCATCCGCGGTTCTGCCTTGAAACGGATAGATCCCAGAGTCCTGCACTTTGTATGCTGGTCCAGGCCGGTGGAACCACCACCATCCCACGCCTCCCAGAGCCACAAGCAGGGCGACAAGTGCGTAGGTGAGTTTCTTGCGCGTCGAAAGAGGTGCCCTCGGGACCGGCACCACAGCCTCTACAGGACTGTCCGGAATGTCTCGTCCCGTCTCTACGCTTCCTGATGCTGCGCGCAACTGCCCGCCGCATTTCCCGCAGAACCTACGCCCTTCTGCGACTTCACTTCCACAATCTGGACAAAACATCGGATTCCTCACTCTCTTTAGGCTTGAATGCAGGTCTCAAATGCGAGGCCCAGGGCACCCGACTTTCTCAACATCAGACCTGGGCCACCTGTGAAGGTGACATTTGCAGATTGCACCTCTGTGTATCCGCTAGGGGTTAGGTTTGCCGCCTTTTAGGTCTGGCTCCGAGGCTTCACGGAGGTCGATCCTGTAGATTTGATCGGGTTCGGCGTCAATCTTTGTCTCAGAGATCGGAAGACCGTAACTGTATACCTTCAGTGTGTGCATTCCCTGCAAGACACGGACTAAACCGAGTCTTCCTGATCCGTTTGACTGTCCCATCTTAGTGCCGTCCAAATAGATCAAGCTCCCTGGCGGGTTCGTCTCGATTGTTATTGAAACGAGCTTCGCCATCCTGAGGTCTTTCTCGTAATAGGAGGCAAAAGGCCAACCTCCATCATCGCGCCAGAACCAACGTCGAGCCCCTGTCTCTTTCGAACCCATGGGTAAGCTAATGGAATCCTGTACGCTCTGGCTAAATTCGCGGCTCCAAGGCCAGAAAACAACCCTCGTGAATTCCTCCGCATATCCTTCATGAGTCAGTTTCAGGTCATGTGTTCCAAAAGGCACATGGTGAAGGGTGACGCCCCCCTCGCTATCTTCCCAGCCAACCGGGGTATACTCCACCTCACTGCCTACCGGACGACCATCCAGTGTGATGGTTGTCCCGCTTGGATATGTGCTGATCTGGAGTTCTACACCGCCTTCATACCAGCGGTACCCTAAAAACAGCAGAACAAGGATGCCGATTAGCAACAGGACCGGCCACCGCCGGCCCTTCTTTACTGGCGGCTTAGTCGCTACCGCCGCCGGTTCGATTTCCAGAGCGCCGTCATCGCACCGGGCGCCACACTTTCCACAGAACTTGCGTCCTTCCGCCAGCTCTGCGCCGCAATCGCGACAAAACATCGAATTCCTCACTCTCTATACAGGTTCAACGCGCCGTCTTAGCCAATGCCGCGATGGAGATCAGCCCACCGGCCGTGATGGAGCAGAAACCAAGGCCCAGAAGCCAAAAGCCGAATCCCGCCACGGATTGGATCATCGGGATAAAGAGCAGAAGCGCGATCAGCAAAGGTCCGAGCAGGGACCCGATCATCACATGGAAACCACTGATCAGGAGCTTCTGGGCAAACAGTGCCTTTCTGGAAAAGTAGAACAACACCCCGGACGCAATTCCTGCCAAAAGGATGAAATAGACAGACCCAACCACCTTTGCGGCGTCAACGCCGGAAATGCTTACATGACTCGCTTCGGCGGCTCCCATCCGAGCAAACAAACCGGAGAGCATCCCGAGATCCGGTGTTGAAATCCATGGCAAGAAGAAGCCCAACACGGCGGCAATCGTCCCCACGCCAATAAACTTCTCTCCAAGCGACAACGAGCCGACAAGTGATTTGCCCATTTGTGCGACTTCCGCAGCCGACGGGGGCGCAGGCTGTGCAGGTGTGGGTCGTGACACGACCGGTTCGCCATTGGGAGTTGATCTGGGCCGCAGAGGCGCTCCGCAAAACTCGCAAAATGACACGCCGTCGGAATTTGGCTTACCACAGGCAGAACAGTTCATAAACAATCCCCTTCCGATATGTTTTTCCTAAGGTTGCGTGACCAGGGATATCTTATCCGTGGGTAAATCTCCGTTTGACTGGCGTACGAAGAGCCACAAGACGTCCATTTCCCACGATTGGGAACGGTGTTCTGGATGAGGGAGATACCGCCGCATTGTAGTCGGTCGAGAACTCAACGTCAAATCCAACTCGGGTGATCACTCCCTTGAGAATGACATGGGACACCTGGGTGAATCGGCATTCCGATTTTAACGATGGAAGCCTGTTCGTCATGTACAGTGAACCTCCTCTTGAAGGCGCCTGCTGATGAGTCTATGAAGCACACCACGAAATCAAAATGGCCGTCTGCATCGGTGGTCACAGGTGTGAATGAGATTTAGGATTCCTAATACTTCACCGATGTGCGATGCGGCAATCATGCAAGGCGTTCAAGCCCGTCGGGTGGGCCAAACCAAGTCTGACGCGAAGCGGCAGCACATCACAGGGCGGGAAGACGGGCGAAAAGGAACGGGGCCTGCGTCGGCAGACCCCGTTTGAAAAGCTTGGAAGTTGAGCGTTACGCGGCTTTGGCCTTCTTGACTGCTGTGGGTTTTGCTGGCTTTGGATGGGCCTTCGCGATCGTCTTCTTGGCCGCTTGCGCCTTTTCCTTCGCGGCAAGCTCCGATTTGACCTTCTGGGCAATAGCGTCGGTGTCTACTTTGTAATGCAGGGCGGCGTCTTTGAGCGCCTTGCCAGTCTCCGATTGCGTCCGGGCTGAATGGAGAATCACGGTCTCGACTAGAAGTCTCCCGAGTTCGCCTTCCTCGGCCTTGTGAATGTAAGCGCCCATCAGCTTTCCTATGCTGTCCGAGGCTTGCGCCTTCTTGATGCCGCGATTCCGGGCGAGTACCTCGATGCGCCGCTCCTCCAACTGGGGAAGCAAGCGTTCGACAATGAAAACGAGGTCGCGCTTGGTGAGGCGCACCGGCACGGCGGCAACGATGGCGGAAAGGACGCGCAAGCCTACGGCGTTGGCAAGGGCCTCCTCGCGACGCTGCTTGTCCTGCTCGGCCTTGATGCGCACATCTCCGGTTGGCCGCTGCTTCTTTGGGCGGTGTACGGGGCATTCGGGGTCAGCGCAGATTTTGCGAATCTCGCCTTTCTCGGTGCCTTCGGTGACGATGGCCTCGGCCATAGATTTGCAGGTCTGGTACTCCGGCCAATCCCTGTGCTTCTTCGCGTTGGGGTCTTGCGGCTTGATTTCGATGTACTTGTTGCGGGGCAGGGCCGCGCTGCCTCCATCGGTGGCGGCTGTGGCCGGTCCAAAGGCCGACGAGATTTGTACCAGCTTCGGCTTGGCTGTGATGGTCTGCGCTACGAATCCGTCCAGCTTGGACTGGTAGCAAGCCGGGTCGGTGCAAGCGTCCTCGGCGATGTCGGCGAATAGCAGCGCGTTTCCTCCAGTGCGCTTGGGGCAATCGACACAGGCTCCGGCGGCGGGGTTGACGTTGGGGTCGGTCTTTGAGAACGGCGCGTCTTTCAGAATGAGCAAAATGTTCTGCTCAATCCACTGGTGAAGATGGCGGACAGGGAGCAGGATGCGCTTGGCTTTGCCCTGGCCGCCGTTCCAATCCTCGCGGAAGCAAGCGGAGAGCGCTTGCTCCTGCTCGGCTGGCTGTAGCTTTGCGAGTAGCAGAGCATGGCCTACGCCAATTTCGTCTTTGTCGAA
>Ga0302269_1000111_pt1 | contig 47299 bp, 45 predicted proteins | sample III_Bog_E2_2_FD_194560 | JGI IMG/M metagenome (GOLD analysis project Ga0302269, IMG submission 194560) | Peat permafrost microbial communities from Stordalen Mire near Abisko, Sweden - III_Bog_E2_2 | ecosystem: Environmental > Terrestrial > Soil > Wetlands > Peat | place: Sweden: Abisko...
TTGTTAATTGATTGATTGGTTGATTGGTTGGTTGGTTGATTGACAAATCGGTAAAACTACTCCGGCTGCAAATCAATCGTAAATCGTAAATCAACTATTGTTTCTGTTATCTTCCGGTTCGATCACTATGCTTTGTTTCTCTTTTACCGGGAAAGCCATTAGTCCGAACATCATGATGAATGCTGTGATAATAATCACCTGAACAATAAGTGATTTATTAACAAAAAGTATACGTTGTGCCGGCACTATGGATAAAAATAACAAAATAGTGATCAATCCCCTTGGTGCTACAAAAAGCAACGGATTTAACGGAAGCCGGGACAATTTCAGTTGAATAACTCTAAAGATGAAAATTATTGCCACAATTCCACCTGCCAGCAAAAGGGTATCCTTATTAATAATTTCAGAAGTTTTGAGTAGATAGCCGAATAATATAAAGAATAAGGCACGTACCAGAAAAGCTCCTTCAATGGTAATTTCTTTAAACTTCTGGTCCTCAATCATTAATTTTTCAGAATGCAGTTTTTTTATCCACTTGAAACTTTTATACTTGTAAAGATTCCCTATGAACAAACCGAAAGTCAGTATAAAAATCAACGAAGGAAGTTTATACATCTCCAACACAGTATAAATTAGAATAACCAGCAAGATGATGGGTATAAACTTGATATGATGCTCGATCTTTCGCAACAGGATAGTCAGGCCGATAGTCGCAATGAATGAAATCACCACAATGATAATGAGATGAAAACCAAAATTCGCGAATGTTCTAAACCCGTAATCAGTATTCAGCATAATAAAATTAAAAAAAATAACTCCCAGAATATCCGACAGGCTGCTTTCATAAATTACAAACTCTTTATTGGCTGAGTTGAGCCCTCTGACACTCGGGATGGCAATGGCTGAACTTATTACGCTGAATGGTATTGCATTGATCAGGCAGTTTCTGAACGGGAACCCTCCCAGGTATTGGAACAGGAAACTCAATAAAAAAGTCATGACAAACATGGATAGCAATGCGCCTAAAAACGATTTACGGATTAAACCGATCTTCGACTTTCCCAGATTAAGTTCCAGTGATCCTTCCAGTACAATGAGTATTAACCCTAAAGAGCCCAAAACAGGTAAAAAAATAGAGAAATCGGGAAGATGAATGTCGAAGAATTCAGTAACCTGATGCAACAACCACCCCAGCAGGAGTAATAATATTACAGAGGGTATTTTTGTTTTTGATGCTGATAAGTCGAACAAATAAGCGATGAGCATCAAGGTACAAAATGAAATGATGATAGTTGATGTCATTTTGTTTTATTTAGGGGTACATTTAACCAATTCTTACTTCTTTTGAGGAAAACAGGATTCTCTCCGGATTCAATATTGCAAATTTTACCAGACTAAACAAAAGTAATGAAACTATTTGACGAACTACTTTAAATGGGGATAATTGTAATGACAGGAACAATAAAACAGATGATTTGACTTTTAAAATCTTCTGTTCAGTTCAAAACATTCCTGAGAAAAGCTTGAGACACTATGATTGGAAGTAATAAGAACAATTAAATGTCTCATTTTAAATCAAGAGAATAGGTCATTTTAAATTTTTTATCACTTTAACGTCTGCTTACATTAAAAACAGTTAAAGATTCTGTAAAGTTTATTGTTCCGTAAGAGAGGAACTTATTGTTTGTATTCCACCATTTAACTCTAAAAAACCGTACTTTTGCACTTCATATCTATCAGACAAAAAATTATGCAACTATATTTAGCTCCTTTACAGGGACTCACCGACTGGATATTCAGGGAATCATACTCCAAACATATCGGGCAATTCGACAAAACATTTGCTCCGTTTATCCGCGTACAAAACAGCGATTTTTATCATCCGAGCCAGTGCAATGATATTCTGCCGGAGCATAATACATTTCAGAAACCTGTACCTCAGTTTCTTGGGAATGATTCGGTATCCTTTCAACGATTCGAGGACATGTGCCTTGATCATCACTATACGGAAGTCAATATTAATATGGGATGTCCTTTTGTCAAAGTTGTCAGTAAGGGAATGGGTGCCGGTATGTTGCCCAATCCGGAAAAAGTGGCCGAGTTCCTTGAAAAGGTTTTTGCTGTTACCAAACTTGACATTTCAATTAAATGCAGGCTGGGACAAGACAATGTTTCAGAATTTGAACCTTTGATACAGGTATTTAATGATTTTCCGATCGTGGAAATGATTATTCATCCACGGATTGCGAAACAAATGTATAAAGGCGAAGTATATATTGATGATTTTGCACGATATGCACCGTTGTTGAAACATCCCATTTGTTATAATGGCGAAATTTTGAACCCGACTGACATAGATAAAATTACAGCTCTTACTCCTCAGGTTGAACGATTCATGATAGGAAGGGGAATCCTTCAGAATCCGTTTTTGTTAGCAGAAATCAGGAAAGAGGACATTTCAAGGGATAAAAAAATAAGTATGTTGAGTGCCTTCCACCTGTCCCTTATTGAACTGTGTAAACAAAAATACTCGGGGGATGTGAATTTAATGCGCCGTTTCGTAGAGATGTGGACCTATCATTCTGAAGGATTTGAAGATGGACGAAAGATTTTGAAACAGGTAAAGAAATGCAATACATTGGTAAAATATGAGGCGGTATTGTTTAAAGCAATCAATGATCTGATATAAGAGCATTGAGCGTTGAGTATTGAGTGTTGAGCGTTGAGTATTGAGTATTGAGCGTTGAGCGTTGAGCAAACAGTTGTTTTTGAGTACAATCAAGGGATGAAAAAAGATTCAACTTTTTCATCCCTTGTTTGTTATTATAGAAAATATCAACAAAAACAGACTGTAAAACAATGGCTTACAATGAAAAACTCACAGAAAGGGTCAGAACTGCACTATCAGATTTACCATCAGTAGAAGAAAAAAAGATGTTTAGTGGTATAACTTTTATGGTGGATGACAAAATGTGCATTAGTGTCGGTGATGACCGGATAATGTGCCGGATTGACCCGGCTCTCCACGAAGAGGCAATTAAAAGAAAAGCTGCATGTACTGTCATCATGAAAGGACGTGAATACATAGGGTATGTTTACATTCAGGAAGCTGGAATTACTTCAAAAGAAGATTTTGACTATTGGATCGGACTGGCGTTGGAGTTCAATAAAAAAGCTAAAGCAAGTACGAATGCAGGTAGACGGTTGAATGGTTAATTGGTTAAATGGTTGATTGGTTAATTGGTTGATTAAGTTAGTTATAAATGGTAAATCAATAAATTGTAAATCAAAATGGTTCTTCAATACGCTTCCGATCTTCATTTGGAATTTACTGAAAACAAGTTATTTCTCGACCTGCATCCACTTCAACCGATTGGAAATGTGTTGATATTGGCCGGTGATATTGTTCCTTTTTCATTTATAAACCAACATGTTGACTTTTTCAGTTATCTTGCCGATCATTTTGAAACAACCTACTGGATTCCGGGAAACCATGAATATTATCATTTCGATTTAGCCACGAAAAGTGGTACGCTGTATGAAAAAATCCGGTCGAATGTTTTTCTGATTAACAACAGGTCAATTGTGAAAGAAAATGTAAAATTAATATTCTCAACACTTTGGTCAAAAATAAGTCCGGAGAATGAAACCAGACTTCTCCAGGCTATGAACGATTTTCGGCTTATAAAGTACCATCACCATCTTTTTAAACCGCAACAATTAAATGATCTAAATCAGGAAAGTGTCGCATTCCTGACAAAGGAATTAGCCATCACGAATACAGCAAAAAGAATAGTAGTAACCCATCATGTTCCTACTTTTAAAAATGCCCCTGCTAAATACAGAGGAAGCATTTTGCATGAAGCCATGGGGATAGAATTATCGGAGCTGATTGAAATGGCACAACCGGACTTTTGGATCTACGGACATATACACCGTAATAATCCGGGGTTTAAAATCGGGAAAACAATGCTGCTGACAAATCAGGTGGGATATGTTATGAAAGGCGAACAAAATCTGTTTAATGCAAGAAAGACGATCACGGTATGATGTTAGAACTGGAAATTAAGAGTTGAAAAATAAAAATAGTTTCAACAAACTGATACTTCAAATTGTTAGATTGTTGATATTGAATTTGGATTGATTTATCAAACAATTTAACGACTAACATTATGCTGGAAGATAAAAAATTAAAAGCTTTTATCCCAACAATTGATCCTGAAAAAGCCAGGAATTTTTATATGAATGTGTTGGGGTTAAAATTAGTTTCCGAAGATCATTATGGAATGGAATTTTATACAAACGGTGCATTGTTAAGAGTCACGACTGTCAATAAATTAACCCCACAACCTTTTACGGTGTTGGGTTGGGATGTTGAAGACCTTACTTCAATGATTGCATCGTTAGTCAAGTCAGGAATTCAATTTGAAAGATATAATTTCATAGAACAGGACAACTATGGAATTTGGACAGCCCCGGGTGGAGTGAAGGTGGCATGGTTTAAAGATACGGATGGGAATCTTCTCTCATTAACGGAATACACGGATTCTTCTAATGGCAAAATGGATCATTCTGAATGAAAATTATTTCGTCAGCTTTTTTTCAGTGAAGGATTTGGAACAATAAAATGTTTCATTTTATATTCAAAAGAATAGGTCAGTCTATTCTTTTGAATACTTAAGTGCCACTTATTTTCCTTACTTTCAAGTTAGTCTCAATTTGAAAATTCACTTTTATTAAAATTTAAACAGATAGGATTATGAAAAATGATGAAGAAAATAGTGATAAGATGAAAGACAAATCAGGTTTTACTTCATCAGAGTCAACCGGCGACTCAACGAATAAGAATTTACACGACTGGAATAAATTGTATGCCGAAATGAATGTTGAGGATATGCACTGGTATTTGCCTGAACTTGATCCTGATTTAAAAGATGCTCTCGACGAATACCAGATTAGTTCGGGGACTTTTCTTGACCTTGGAACCGGTCCGGGTACCCAGGCAATAGAACTTTCAAAAATGGGATTTGATGTTACAGGAATAGATATTTCGGAGAATGCAATTAATAAAGCCCGCAAATTAAATGACTCCGTAAAATTCGTACAGGATGACATCCTGAATTCACACATCCATCAACAATTTGATTTTATCTTTGACAGGGGGTGTTTTCATATTATTGATGAAGATAAAAGATCAATTTATCGGACGGAAGTAGTAAAATTGTTAAATAAAAATGGTATGTTATTTCTCAAATGCTTCAGTGATAAAAATACTTTTACCGGTTTTGGTCCCCATCTCATTTCAGAGAAGATCATTGAATCTTTGTTTCAGGAACCATTTAATATTTTACAAATAAAAGACTCTGTTTATCAGAGCAATTCAAGCCAACAAAAGAAGACTCTATTTGTCGTTATGAAAAAAGAGGATTAACACAATACTAATTAATATTTTAAACATCAAATCGTATGAGTGAAAAAATGATCATCACAACAAGTACCTCACTGGAAGGGTACCGTATTACAAAGCAATTAGGTCTGGTTCGGGGAATAACAGTCCGTTCAAGAAGTATTGTAGGCAATCTGGCAGGTGGATTTATGACAATATTTGGAGGCAAAAGTGCCATTTACACCGAATTATGCGAAAATGCCCGTGAAGAAGCATTTCAATTAATGATACAACATGGAAAGGATTTGGGATGTAATGCCATTATAAACATGCGTTATGATGCCAATGATGTCATGAATGGTCTGACTGAAGTGCTGGCATATGGTACTGCAGTGGTAGTTGAGAAAATAATTTAGAACAAGATATTGAAGTAAGTAAGTAATAATTAAGAATTACCAGGATAATGAAATTTAAGCTTTTGCAGATGATCAAATAGATCATTTAACTATCTGATAAAGTAGGGCAATCCAATATCAGATATCAGATATTAAAAATGACTAAGTGCAGAATCAATATACCAATTGTAAACAACTGAAAACGGGCAGAATTTCATATTCGAAATTCTGTTCGTTTTCAGTTTCAGACTTCCTGACCTCATGATAGATATCGAGAAATCAGTAAATTCATTGAATTAAATCTCTTAATCTGTGGAAATCTGTGGAATCTGTGGACAATCTCTTAATTAGTATAATTCGCTTTAATTCGTTAAATTAGTTTTCATAAAAATTAATCTGTGTAAATCAGCGTAATCTGAGGACAAATTTGTAAGCTCAATTGAAACGAAAGATAAAGTTGACTTTCAATCACAATACATTTTTTTAAGTTGAAAAGTATTTTAACCGAAAAAAGGTCGTAATTTTACAGACGAATTCTATGTATGCAACTTCTGACTGATCGGGTTTAGTTCAATAAAATAAATTATTTTATCTTTAGAATATTGTATAACAGGCATTTAAACATAGTTCCGGAAGCATAACCAGATTGAAAGAAGTTGAATATGACTAAAAGTGAAACAAAACATGTAGGTATTCTAAGTTTAGCTGCACTTGGTATTGTATTCGGAGATATTGGAACCAGTCCGTTATACGCAGTCAGAGAATGTTTTTATGGGACTTTTAGTGTTGTACCAACTACAACAAATATATTCGGAGCCTTTTCATTAATCTTTTGGGCATTAATACTTGTTATCAGTGTAAAGTATTTAATTCTGGTTTTACGGGCTGATAATGAAGGTGAGGGAGGTATTCTTGCTCTTATGTTTTTAGTACTTCCGAAGAAAAAGAACAGTAAAAGATATAAAGTTATCCTGATTATGGGATTATTTGGTGCTGCATTGCTTTATGGAGACGGCATGATAACGCCGGCCATTTCAGTCTTAAGTGCCATTGAAGGATTGAAAATTGCAACCCCTCTTTTTAGTCCGTTTGTTATACCAATTACCTTAGGCATCCTTTTCGGACTCTTTTTCTTTCAAAAAATAGGGACCAAAAAAGTCGGGTTTATATTTGGCCCATTACTATTACTCTGGTTTATTGCAATAGCTACATTAGGCCTTCATTCGATTATGATTCATCCGGAGATATTAAAAGCCATCAATCCTTATTATGCCATTCATTTTTTTGAAGTAAATCACTGGCACGGTATTGTCATCCTTGGAGCAGTGTTTTTAGTAGTTACCGGAGGCGAAGCATTGTATGCGGATATAGGTCATTTTGGCAAAAAACCTATTCGTTTAGCCTGGTTTATCATTGTTTTACCTTCATTGTTGATCAACTATTTCGGTCAGGGAGCATTGTTGCTTCATAATAATTCATCAGCAATCAACCCGTTTTATTATATGGCGCCCGAATGGGCAATTTATCCTCTGGTCGTGATGGCAGCCATGGCTACTGTAATTGCATCCCAGGCAGTGATATCAGGTGCATTTAGTCTTACTTTTCAGGCATTGCAGCTAGGATATTTACCCCGGTTAACTGTTATTCATACCTCAGATAATAAGCGTGGACAGATTTATATTCCTCAAATAAACTGGATTCTTTTCCTTGGTACTATCACATTAGTGTTGGCATTTAAGACATCTGCAAATTTAGCGGCAGCTTATGGCGTTGCAATAACCACCACTATGGTTATCACCACAATATTAGCCTTTTTTGCCATGCACATCTTATGGAAATGGAGGCTTTCTATATCAATTGCTATTGCTGCCTTTTTATTAAGCATCGATTTATCATTTTTCCTTGCAAATATAGGCAAGATACCGGATGGAGGGTGGTTCCCTTTAGCAGTAGCATCCTGTATATATCTAGTAATGGTAACCTGGCATAAAGGACGTAAAACAGTAAATATGCAATACCGTAAATTCACAGTACTACTCAACGATTTTATGTTGAAATACAAGGAACATCCTTCCATCAGGGTTGTTGGTACGGCTATTTATTTCAATAGTAATCCGACTCATATACCACCGGCATTAGTTCTTAACTTAAAATATAATAAAGTAGTCCATAAACAAGTCATTTTTCTTTCTGTAGTTTTTAAATCGGAAGCACATATTGCCAAAAAGGAAAGATTAGTATTCGTTGATCTGGGAAACGGTTTTTATACGGCTACAATTTATTATGGTTTTATGGATATCAATAACATTCCCGAAGTAATTAAATTAATCAGAGAAAAAGGAATTACAATTGATGATTCTGAATTAACTTATGTTCTTGGGAGAGAAACTTTTATTGCCATTGAAAAGAATGGAATAGGTATGTGGAGAAAATTGCTTTTTGTTTTTCTTTCGCACAACTCGATGAGTGCAACCAGGTATTTTGATTTACCAAAAGAACAGGTACTCGAAATAGGTTCACAAATGGAGATCTAAGTTGTTTTCTTAAACTTAAATTCAATGTCCAAATCGTTCCAAATGTTCCCCTTAAATTTTCATTAAATAATTAAACAGAATATACCTGATAGAAATAATAATTTTAAATTTAATATAAACAACTAAATGTAACAAACATGGAAAAACAAAAAAACTGGCATGCTAAACATACGGCATCATTAAGTTTTGGTGGTCGAATTGCTGATTCGGTAGCAAAAGGAATGGGTTCATGGAATTTTATAATTATTCAGACTGTTTTGGTTATCCTCTGGATGGCTTTAAACCTTGTAGGTTTTCTTTATCACTGGGATGTTTATCCTTTTATCCTTCTTAATCTGGTTTTTTCTACCCAGGCAGCTTATGCCGCACCCATCATCATGATGTCACAAAACAGGCAAAACGACAGGGATCGTATGCATGCTGAAGAAGATTACAAAACAAATGTGGACGCAAAAAAGGAAATAGAAGCTTTATCCATTGTACTGAAAACAATTGAAGTTGAAAAGCTGGATAAAATAATTAAAATGATTGAAGAGATGAATAAAACTCAGGTAAAATAATTTGTGAAAAATTGAAATCCGGTTATCCTAATTGAGTTTTTAATATTTTATTATTCCTCAACTCACATGATAATCAATTATAGCGTTTGAATTAATTACTGTATTTACCGGCTTAACTTATGGCATGAATTTCAGCCGGTCAAAGTTGTCTATCGGAAAGCCCTGTTTCAAAAATCATGGAACAAATTGACAGTTAAGTTTGATTTCTTTTCTAATATTCGTTTTTTTAGACAAAAACAATTGAATACTAAAAAAAGATAGTAATTTTACTGCCGATTTAACATAATAGGCAGTTTAAAAAAAGCTTTTCTTAAAATCAATTAATACACAGATAAATATGAGTAAAGTTAAAAATCTGATTTATGTAATTCTTGCCGGATTTATTCTGGTGTATTTTTACCAGCCCATAGTAAGTTATGGCTTCCTGGGCTTTCCTGTTTTCATATTGGTATTATTAGGCATGTGGATTACATTGAATAGTCCGCTTAACCTTTCCACAATTGGTGATCAAAAAGACCTTCAAAAACTGAAGATAAACAAACCGGGAAAAGTATCGCTTATCCTGATAGCTGTCATTCTTCTTTACTTAACTGTTTTTCAGGTAGTAACTACCTGGGCTTTATTCCATACCAATGAATATCGTGATTTGATTGGAAAAATAGATGCTGAATCGAATATATCGAATCATATGTTGCCTATTTCTATAGAGAAAATAAGGGTAGTTGATCAATCGCTGGCACAATTACTTGGCGACAAAGTGTTGGGTTCACAGCCTGCTTTGGGAAGTCAGGTAACTTTGGGCGAGTTTAATATTCAGAAAGTAAATAATGACCTGTATTGGGTTGCTCCCCTACTCCATTCAGGATTTTTCAAATGGCAAAAAAATATGGAGGGTACAAACGGATATGTAATGGTCAATGCCTGCAATGAACGGGATGTTAAACTTGTTCAGGAAATCAATGGCAAAAAAATATATATTAAGTATCAGTCGGAAGCTTATTTCTTTGATAATCTTGAACGTTACCTTTATTTTCATGGATACTGGCATGTTGGTTTAACTGATTATTCATTCGAAATTGATGACTCAGGAATTCCTTACTGGGTAGTAACTAAATATAAGAAAACAATTGGTTTCAGTGGAGAAGATGCAACCGGGGTAGTGATTGTGAACGCCCAGACCGGTGAGATTAACGAATACTCAATTGCCAATACTCCGAAATGGGTTGACAGGATACAACCGGGTGAATTTATTGAAACCCAGTTAAACGATTGGGGAAACTACATAAAAGGATTCTGGAACTTTTCGAATGAGGACAAACTTAAAATAACCGAACCTGTATCAATGGTATATGGTGATGACAATAACGCTTATTGGTATACCGGATTAACTTCGGTTGGATCGGATGAATCGACTGTTGGCTTTGCCCTGGTAAATACACGTACTAAAAAAGCCTTTTGGTATAAACAAAGCGGTGCAACCGAAAATGCAGCCCAGAATTCAGCAAAAGGGAAAGTACAGGAAAAAGGATTTAATGCTTCTTTACCCATTCCATATAATATCAATAATATTCCAACTTATGTCATGACATTAAAAGACAACGGTGGTCTTGTAAAAATGTATGCTATGGTTGCTATTGAAGATTATACCATTGTGGGAGTCGGGAATACACTCAGAGAATCATTAATGGCATACAAAAACGCCTTTAACCAGTCCGGAAATAAGCTCAACACAAAAAGCAAAACGGAAAAGAACATCATTAAATCAGTTATTTCACGTATTAACGGGGATGTGAAAAACGGAAATACCTACTATTATTTTACTCTGCGAAACTTGCCGAAAGTATTTATCGGTTCATCACAGATTTCAAATGATTTCCCGTTGACAAATCCTGGTGATAGTGTTTTTATCACTTACGACAATGATAATCAGGAAGTGATTGACGTTTCGTCCTTTAAGAATAAGAACTTCAGCAAATAAAAGAAATTTTAAAAGAATCATTCAATGACTTTCAGTTATTGAATGATTCTTAATTTAAAAATGAAAAACAGAATATTTTATGAATACATGCATTTCATTTTCAGGAATCAACTGGCTGGCAGTAGCAGTACTTACCTTATTTTCATGTATGCTCGGAGCTTTCTGGCATTCAGTATTATTCAATAAAGCCTGTAAAGAAGATTCCAACTCAATCTATAATTCAGAGAACAGGGGAAATCCTGCCAGAATATTCGGGCTTACCGGAATTAGCTGTAATGGCACTGGCTATGCTTATTGGTCATAATTCAACAGCTGTATGTGGCTTGCTTTATGGCCTGATCGTCAGTATCGTTTGGGTATCCACCAGTATCGGCCTTACTTATTTATTTGTTGGCAGGTCATTCAGGTTGTTTCTGATTGATGCCGGATTTTACGTGGTATTTTATACTATTGCCGGGTTGATACTTGCCATCTGGTAAATACAATAATTCATAATTTACAAAACCCAAGGCATATTTTTTGAATCTGCTTTGTTTTAAAAAACATGGTAAAGAAATCTTTTAAAAATCAACTTGTCAGTATTTTTGGGCTGAGTAATATCGTTCGTTCACTCCGTTACCGGAATTACCGTCTCTTTTTTTACGGCCAGAGCATCTCATTGATCGGAACGTGGATACAACGTATCACGGTACCATGGCTGGTTTATAGGCTGACAGGTTCTGTTTTTCTACTTGGTCTGGTTGGTTTTGCCGGTCAGATACCTACCTTTTTAATATCTCCATTTGCAGGTGTGCTGATCGACCGATGGAACAGGCATAAGATACTGGTTGTGACTCAGGTACTGGCTTTAATTCAGGCTTTGGTGCTGGCGATTCTCTTTTATGAAAAATCCATTAGTGTATGGCATATTGCCATTCTAAGTGTTTTTCTGGGAATTATCAATGCCTTTGATATGCCTGCACGACAATCATTCGTAGTTGACATGATTGAGAAAAAGGAAGATTTGGGGAATGCAATTGCCTTGAACTCGTCGATGGTAAACAGTGCCAGATTGATTGGGCCCTCCATTGCGGGAGTATTAATCTCCCTGACCGGAGAAGGTATGTGTTTCTTAATCAATGCGATCAGTTATATTTTTGTAATCGCATTCCTGCTTATGATGAAGCTAAAACCCCATACAATAGTTGTAAAGAATACCAATGCTTTTCAGAACTTTAAGGAAGGCTTTCACTATACTTTTGGATTTATTCCTATCCGGTACATTATTCTGCTGCTGGCACTGGTAAGTTTGATGGGTATGCCTTATACAGTGCTGATGCCTGTATTTGCAAAATCTATCCTTCATGGAGGTTCGCATACCTTCGGATTTCTGATGGGAGCCACAGGTGTTGGGGCATTGATGGGGGCTGTTTATATGGCATCACGAAAAAATGCAGCAGGACTTGAAAATTTCATTCCGTGGTTTGCAGGTTTTTTTGGTTTGGGGCTCATTCTTTTTTCGTTCTCAACGAACTTTATACTTTCCATGTTTTTATTACTCATCACAGGTTTTGGAATGCTCATGCAAATGACTTCGAGCAATACCATTCTGCAGACCATTGTCGATGATGATAAACGTGGAAGGGTAATGAGTTTTTACACTATGGCATTTATGGGTACCGCTCCGTTCGGAAGTTTATTAGCAGGTGCTCTGGCCAGTAAAGTGGGGGCACCGAATACCCTGTTAATTGGGGGAGTAGCATGTATCCTGGGCGCTTTAATATTTATGCGAAAACTGCCTAAGATTAAAAAAAGTATCCGCCCTGTCTATATCAGGTTGGGTATCCTTCCTGAGTTAGTTGCCGGGATACAATCTGCTACTAAATTAATCAATCCACCGATAGAATAGTTAATTGGTTGATTAGTTGATTGGTTGATTAGTTGATTGCTAGATTGGTTCTGTTTTCCTCGTTTTGGGTTGATCGTGTTAATGGGACATCCTTCTTTCCTTTGGTTAATTGGTTGATTAATTGTAAAAGCAATCATCAACATGTTTTAAATAGTAAATGGTAAATGAATAAATTGTAAATAATTAAATGTAAACTCCTTTTGAAACCGACAAATCGTAAATTGTAAATTGTAAATGAATTATCCACTCAATACTATGAAAAAATTTAATCAATCTATTACGATTCAGAAATTCGTTTTCCTTCTCCTTGTTTTGCAACTTCCTGTTCATACTACTTTGGCACAGATTCCTGTTGAAGGGAAAGACAATTTCAGGTACCTGGAAATGGACATTACCCGGTTGCAACAAGAATATAAAGATGGAAAGATTACCATCAGGGAAGTGGTGCAGTCATATAAAGACAGGATCGATGATATTGATAAAAACGGACCGGCACTGCATTCAATTCTACGGTTGAATCCTGATGCTATTCGAATTTCAGAAAAGCTGGACAACGAGTTTGACCATTCAAAAACAATCAGGGGTCCGCTTTTTGGTATTCCTGTAGTCATAAAAGATAATATCGACACGCACGATAGTATGCCTTGTACAGCAGGATCGAGGGCATTGATGAATTCATACCCGTTGAAAGACAGTTATGTAGTCAAAAAATTACGGGCAGCGGGCGCTATTATTATAGCTAAATCCAACTTAAGTGAGTGGGCCAATTTCCGTGGGCAGTTATCCACCAGTGGTTGGAGCGGTTTAGGTGGACAAACAAAGAATCCTTACGAGTTAAGCCGGAATCCTTGCGGATCAAGCTCCGGATCAGCGGTAGCCGTATCGGCTAATCTGACCATGATAGCTATCGGCACCGAAACGGATGGCTCCATTGTATGCCCTTCACAGACGAATGGCATAGTGGGCATTAAACCGACGGTAGGGCTGATTAGCCGTGCCGGGGTTATTCCGATTTCCTCAACTCAGGACACTCCGGGACCTATGGGCAGGACAGTCCGTGATGTTGCAATTTGTCTGGGAGTATTGACAGGCGTTGATTCTGCTGATGTAAAAACACTTGCCAGTCCCGGACATTCTTACTCTGATTACACGCAGTTTTTAAAGAAAGACGGATTAAAAGGAAAAAGAATCGGGCTTTTCAAAGCCCCTTATGGCATTAATTATAAGGTGGATACACTTATGAACAGGGCGGTTGCGTATTTGAAAAGCCAGGGAGTGGTGATAGTGGATGTTCCGGAGATCACTAATGCCAGTCTGGATAAACTGGAGAATGATATTATGCTGTATGAATACAAGGATGGGTTGAACAATTATTTTCGTTCACTCGGACCGAATGCACCTATTAAAAGCATTGATGACCTGATAGACTTTAATAAAGCCGATACGATTGAGTTACGCTATTTCAATCAGCTTTATCTTGAACAGGCACGTTTAAAAGGTGATCTGAACTCAAAGGAATACCTGGAAGCCCTTGCCGGCCTGATGAAAGGTAGCCGGCAGAATGGAATAGACAAAGTGATGGAGGAAAACAAACTCGATGCCATCATAGCACCTACAGGTAGTCCTGCCTGGAAGACTGATCTGACCAATGGTGACAGTTTTCAGATTGGTACCTCCTCCCCTGCTGCTCAGGCAGGTTATCCTGATATTACCGTTCCCATGGGATTTATTGATAATTTGCCGGTTGGAATCTCCTTCTTCGGAAGAGCATGGAGTGAACCTGTCTTACTTGAAATAGCCTATGCCTACGAACAGGGAACAATGTACAGGAAAGCACCTTTGTTTTTAAAAGAAGATCAATAAAAACCTGAATAATATCCTTCTTGTTGATTTAGTTCGAACAAAGGTGATTTGTCTACAATTGAGGATACTAAAAAAACACATTAAAATGGAGACCAGAAACTATTCTAATAAACGGGGCGTATTTCGAAAAGCCATACGAGTAGAAAAACAGTAAAATAAAATAGTCATGGAAATACATGTAAATTATCTGGCAGTACTGGTTGCAGCAATTGCAAATTACATTATTGCTACTATTTGGTATGCAGTTCTTTTTGGCAAAGTATGGAAAAAACTCACGGGTATTGAAGAAATGAAGCCAGCAATGATGAACATTGTACTTGTTTTTATCGGATCCTTTGTTCTTAGTTTTATTCTGTACCATTCTATTGTATTTGGAAATGCATATTTCAGGATGAGTGGCATAGCCGGAGGACTTATGGGTGGATTTTTCGGTTGGTTAGGATATATAGCACCAGTCACTTTAAGTACAAAACTCTATGAGAAAAAACCCTGGGGATTATGGTTGCTGGATAATGCTTTCTGGCTTATTTCACTTCTGGTGATGGGCACGATTCTATCTATTTGGATATAAGATTACTCGTATAAGAATGTAAATTTTAAATTACAGGTTCATACGGATATAAAATACAAACAGTTTTAAATTAGATGATTCAACATAATTATCTGATTTAAATTTAATAATTAAATGTAAAATAGTTTACATTATTGAATATTGCGAAGACCTGACTTTTAATAAACTACCTTTATAAAGCTCTAATTTAAAATGTAATCAGTTATCTTCATTTTCGTTAATTATGCAATTCGGATTCCTTTATGTTTCCCTGATAGTCACCTCGGGTTTCCCTCGGGGACACCTTTGGGTTACCTTTGGGTTTAGAATACAGGACTAAATTATCATAAAGTTCAGAATTTGGCTCTTTTAGTAACCTATTGGTTGATTAGTTATTTGGTTAATTGGTTAATTAAGTAATTAAGTAAATGAGTAAATACCGGGAATTCGTCAAATTGTAAATGAATAGATTGTAATAGTTCTATTTCTGCATTTTTCATTCATGAATTAGTTTTAAATCAAACTTTCACTGTACTAATATTGTTTTATATTTTACAAAGAGTCTGTCTGTTTACATTGTAATGTGAACAGAATCGATTTGTACCTTGCAACCAATAGTATTCTAATAGTAAATAGCTATATTTTGTTATGCAGGAAAACACATTAAAGTCCATTGACAGGCAGCCTGCAGTGGCCGGGAAATTTTATCCCGGGAATCCGGACAAATTGCAACAAGAGCTCGTGAGTCTCTTTGCTTCAGCCGTACCCAGGCAGGGTAATCATGTTAGAGCCATTGTGTCTCCTCATGCCGGATATATTTATTCCGGGAAAGTAGCAGCATCGGCTTTCAACCAGATAGATGGTGAAAAAAACTATAAACGTATTTTTCTCATTGCATCATCACATCATATAAGTTTCGACATGGCATCCGTGTATTGCGATGGAGATTTTATAATGCCTTATGGGAAAGAGATGGTAGACACCGGATTTGGTAAAAAGTTGGTGGAACATTTCCCTGAAATATTTACCTCAAATCCTGACGCCCATCTGAAAGAACACAGTTTGGAAGTACAGCTTCCTTTTCTGCACTATATCCTCAAAACAGACTATTGTATTGTGCCGATAGTCATTGGCACCAGCGATCCGGAAGTATGCAGACAGATTGCCTCAGTGTTGAAACCTTACCTGAATGATGATAATCTGTTTATTATTAGTACGGATTTTTCGCATTATCCTGAATATTCAAATGCCCGAGAAGTTGATGCAACGACCAAAGATGCCATTCTTTCAAACAATCCCGGTATGCTTTTAACTACCCTGTCGGACAATGAAATGAAGCAGATTCCACATCTGGTTACCAGCCTGTGTGGATGGGCTTCCGTGCTGACTTTGCTTTATATGAGCACTCTTAACGATTTGCTGGAATATCATGCTGTTGAGTACCGGAATTCAGGCGATACAATGGATTATGGTGAACACGACCGTGTGGTGGGCTATTGGGGCATTACACTCATGGAAAAACCTGCCGGAGAAAGTGATTTTCATTTAACTGAATCAGATAAAAAAATGTTGCTTAATATAGCCATCACTACTTTAGAAGAGCATTGCAGTCACAAAAAAAATCACAAGAAGGATATACATCCTCTATCCCCCACCCTGAATACAAAGTGCGGTGCATTTGTCACCCTTCATAAAAACGGGAAACTCAGGGGATGCATAGGTCGCCTTACAGGGAATGAACCTTTGTACAAATTAATCCCGGAGATGACAATATCCGCAGCATCCCATGATCGCCGCTTTTTGCCTGTAGATGAAGAAGAACTTCCTGAAATCGATATCGAAATATCGGTACTCTCACCGCTGAAAAAGATCGACAACATTGAAGAAATTGTATTGGGAAAGCACGGTATTTTTATCGAAGAAGGGTATAATACTGGCGTATTTCTACCACAGGTTGCCACAGAAACAGGATGGAGTAAGGAAGAATTCCTGGGGCATTGCGCCCGCGACAAAGCAGGCCTGGATTGGGATGGTTGGAAAACCGCAGATTTGTTTATTTTTACAGCAACGGTTTTTTCTTAAAAAAGGGAGATGTGGTGACGTGATGATTTTGTACTTAAATATATACAACCATAAAATCGACCAATTGTAAATTGTAAATGAATAAATTGTACATGTAGATCGGTTTCTTGAGCTCTTACTGCCAGACTCCTTCAACAGGTTCTCCACAGAAACTACAAAAGCCGTTGTGTATTAAGTTCCTCTTTACTTCATAACAGTTACGCTCAACCAGCATTTGTTTGCATGCCGGGCAATAGGTATTTTCGCCGTTAAGACCGGGCATATTTCCGATATACACATACTTCAATCCTTTTTCCTCTGCAATTTCTTTAGCCCGTATCAAAGCAGATTCAGCAGTAGGGGGTAATTTGGACAGCTTGTATGTCGGAAAGAAACGACTGAAATGGAGTGGTGTATCTGCAAATCCGTTTCCAACTAACCAATCGCACATCGCACCGATTATTTCCGGACTATCCGAATAGGTTGGTATCATCAGATTGGTGATCTCTAACCAGACACCATTATCTTTCAATATCTTCAGGGTATCAATCACCGGCTGCAACCGGCCACCTGTCAACTGATGATAAACTGTATCATCGAAACATTTAAGATCGATATTTGCTGCATCCAGGTATGGGCAAAGATCAAGCAAAGGCTTTTCATTAATAAAACCATTCGAGACAATAACCGTTTTCAATCCTTCCTCATGTGCTGTTTTTGCAGTATCATAGAGGTATTCATAAAAAACAGTAGGCTCCGTGTATGTAAAAGCGATGCTATCAGTCTCCTGACATATGGCATTTTGAACTACTTCTTCAGGCAACAGTTCATAATGATCGTGAAATTTAGGACGTGTTTGTGAAATTTGCCAGTTCTGGCAATTTAAGCAACGGAAATTACATCCCGCTGTGGCCAGAGAATATATTTTCGATCCGGGGAAAAAGTGAAACAAGGGTTTCTTCTCTATTGGGTCGATCCCGACAGAGCAAGGATTACCATAAGCAATGCTGTACAATTCTCCATTATAGTTTACTCTCGTTTGGCAAATTCCATGTTTTCCCTCATGAATTGTGCAATTATGCGGACAAAGATGACAACTTACCATATTATCCGGAAGCTTCTCCTGATATCGCGCTAACCGGGTCCATTTTTCTGTATCAATTGTTTCCATTATTGTAAATTTTAAATTTCACAGATATGATTGATTTTTCTTATTTCATTGATCAAGAAAATTTATTGTCCGTTTATTCATCACTTTCCAAAGTATTTATCCTCCTATGTTGAAAGGCATACCCCCCTTACATTCCAACTACTTTCTTTTGTCCGTTTTTTTTATTATTGCATCATGATATTGTCTTCCCTGTGTTGTGAAAATCTGAATAACCTGACTTGGATACAAATTTAATTCTTTATTAATACAGAACGGCTAATATTCATATATAGTTTTCAATATGACTAAAATATTAAAACAAATTGCATAACAAACAGGATGATTTAGAATAGATTGAATTTATAGTCTCAAAAATAGTGACTACATAATTCAGGTTATTATAATTTGAGCTATATAAGACTACTAAATAACTAGTTCTAATACTTTATTAATCAGATGATAATAAACAACATCTTTCAGCCATTCATAGTTATCTCTCTTGTGGTCCGATCCCTGTTTGTGGGGACTTAATTATTATCTGTGTAAATTAGTGTAATCTGTGGACAATCTCTTTTTAATTTCTTTCTTTAATTTGATGATTAAAAATTATCAGTGTTAATCTAATCCGCAGTAAGCTATTAATCAGTAGATATAATTTTTTCCCCAGCACTTCATAGTTATCTATCTTGTTGTTCGATTCCTGATCGTGGGGGTTCAATAGAAATCATAAAGAAAGTTCGAAAGGATTAGAATCAGCTACACGGTTATAACAATATGTTGTCGGAGAATGAGTCATTCGGACTTGATAAATTACCTGAATTCTGTAATATACAGATCTAAGTAACTTCTGTATTTCTTTAAAAGCCACTGCAATTTTAAATTATTAAAGTTTATTCAATTATTTATTTTGTACTAATTAATCATAAACATCTAATAACTAAACCCATTTGTAAAAACAACTTTATAATTTATCTGTTTCATTATTCAATCAAAACTAATATCATGGCAAAACAGTATTTCTTTTTGAAATTAAATCCTCCAAGAGCATCCTTTACAATCGATATGACAAGTGAAGAACGGTTGGTTATGCAACATCATGTGAACTATTGGAAACCATATGTTGACGTAGGGATTGTATTAGTGCTCGGCCCGGTTTTAGACCCGAAAGGAGGATTTGGTATTGCAGTTATTGGTGTTGATGATGAAAAACAACTTGAAACATTAATAGCAGATGATCCTGCAAACGGATTAAACAGCTACGAAATATATCCTATGAGGGCTTCTTCTAAGTTTATTAATGCCTGAAGTTAAATCATTTGTAATCAATTGTGTTTTAAGCTTGTTTTTGTAGATTTAAAGTAATTGAATTTAAAAATAACAGAGATTTCAGACAAGTCCCTGTCATTTATGTACAAATTAAAACAATAAGTATTATGAAAACAGTAAGAATTCATGAGTATGGGAATGCAGATGTTCTTCATTTAGAAGAAATACCTGTTCCTCAAATTGCATCAGATGAATTATTGATTAAAATTCATGCTGCATCTGTTAATCCGGTAGATTGGATGGTCCGCGAAGGATATTTGAAAGATATGCACCTTCATAAATTGCCACTTACCTTAGGACAGGATTTCTCCGGAACAGTGGAGAAAGTTGGAAGTTCAGTAACAGAATTTAAAATTGGGGATAAGGTTTTTGGAAGACCATCCCTTGAAAAGGATGGATCGTATGCTGAATTTATTGAAGTGAAAGCAACTGAAGTGGCATTAATGCCTAAAACAATCACATATGATGAAGCTGCTACTTTGCCTGTAGCAGGTACTACCGCTTGGGAAACATTGATTAACCGGGCTAAAATAAAGAACGGTCAACGTGTATTAATTCTGGGATCTTCAGGTGGAGTAGGTTCGCTGGCAGTTCAAATCGCTAGAAACAAAGAATGTTATGTTATTGGAACTACCTCAAATGCCAATATTGATTTTGTAAAAAGTCTGGGAGCTGATGAAGTTATTGATTATAAAAGTCAGGATTTCAGCCAGCAGTTATCTGATATTGATGTAGTGTTGGACACCGTTGGAGGTGAAAATCAGGAAAAAGCATTTAAAGTGATGAAAAGAGGTGGGGTTCTGGTTTCTACAGTTAGCAAACCGAATCAGAAAATTGCTGATCAATATGGAGTTCGATGTGAAAATGTATCGGTTGGTCCGAATGCACATATCCTGAATGAACTGAGGACATTAATTGAAATGGGTCAAATTCATCCGGTAATTGATAAAGTATATCGGTTAGAAGATGCAAAACAGGCTCAAAACTACAGCCAATCGGGTAAAGCAAGAGGAAAAATAGTGTTGGAAATTGCATGATATAATTTTGCAATCAGTATTAAAGAACCACAATAAGCCAATGACAATTGTCATTGGCCGTGGTTGTTTAAATTTGAAAGATTTAGCAAAATAAAGATTCTGACTATATAAAGAAGCTTTCTATAAATATTCCCAATTCAAATAGAAACACATGATTCACTATGACTAAATTCATTAATTTAAAAGGGATTGTATTTATTCATTTACTTTTTATAGACCCTGTGAGGTGGAAAGCTTAGATTAAATTTTTCAAAGTAAAAAGGTTTACATGTTACTCACCTGCTAATCTTATTCACAAAGGCATTCCGGATAAATAAAGGGCAAATATTAATAAACAACTTTGTTATCACATATCAGCTCTGATTTTAAGGTTTACAAAGGAAAAACAGTATAATTGATTTTAAACAATTTGAAGGCAGGATTCATTATATATTTGTCTAAAAGAACCGGGAAGAAGTATACAATATAGTTACAACTGGATTTCAGAATTTAAATAAAAGATAATGGTAAAAACAAATCAGGAACTGGTCGATGCATTCTTCGAATTTTACTTCAAAAAAAATAAAGAAGAAATTAAACTAGTTATGGCTGAAAATGTAACCTGGTCATTTTTAGGTCAACATAAACTTGCAGGTATAAAAAATGGCATTGACGAAGTAATTGCTTTTTTTGACAACATGGGGAGTATTATGAATGAATCTAAGACTTCTGTAGATAAACTGATTGTTTCTTCAAATGACAATTATCTGATAGAATGCCAGCATTTAAAGACAAACCGGGAAGATGGAATTAATATCGAGCATGATGTAAGTGTATTATGGAAGTTCGAAAATGGAAAAATAATTTCAGGTATACATTTTTTTGCCGACCCAAAAGCTGTTGATGATTATTTTAATGCAGTTCCTTTACTCACCGACAAACTGATAGGCTTCAATCCCCTAATTGTTGAACAAACATATAATTCAACAATTAGTAGAGTGTGGAATGCCATCACTGATGAAAATAAAATGAAGAAATGGTATTTTGAAACTATGCAAACATTTAAACCCATAGTAGGTTTTAAAACAAAATTCAATGTACAGGCAAATGGAATAGATTATCTTCATAGTTGGAAAGTGACGGAAGTTATTCAGGAGAAAAAAATTACATACAATTGGAAATTTGGGGGTTACCCCGGCGAATCAGTCGTGACCTTTGAACTTTCGATAAATAATAATAATACTACTAAACTGAAACTTACTGAAGTTGGAATTGAAAGTTTTCCTAAGAACAATCCTGATTTTACCCGTGAAAGTAGGATTGAAGGGTGGAATTATTTTATTCGGAAACGTTTAAAAGCATTTTTGGATAATGAATAATACTACAAAACAGACACAAACAATGTAACAAAAGAAGATTTTCACTTTTTTTTCATCAAAATGGAATGAGAAAAGTAATATTATTTAATATGATTACTGTCGATGGATTTTTCGAAGGTATTGACCATTCGATTGATTGGCATAATGTAGATGAGGAATTTAATAAATTTGCCGCTGAGCAATTAAATTCAGCCGGAATACTTCTGTTTGGTAGAAAAACCTATGATTTAATGGCAGGTTACTGGCCTTCGGAAACCGCAACAGTAAATGATCCTGTCGTTGCTTATAAAATGAATACCATTTCTAAAATTGTATTTTCAAAGAGTCTGGGAAAAGCAGAATGGCAGAACACCCGGGTGTTCAATGAGATATCTTTGGAAGAAATTATAAATCTCAAAAATCAGCCGGGTAAAGATATCTTTATATTCGGGAGTTCTGAACTTGTTTCTACTTTCACTGAATTGGACTTAATTGATGAATACCGAATTATGATCAATCCGGTTGTGATTGTACATGGGAAACCATTATTTGCAAACATTCATCACATTCTTGATTTAAGATTATTAAAAACCAGGATTTTTAAATCCGGGAATGTTTTACTTAACTACGAAATTAAAAGAAATAAAAATTGACAGATTAATAATTAATTTTAATATGTCGCCTTTTTTATTTGCAAAAATTATTTAATTCGTTTAATCAACTAAAAATTACAACTATGGTAACAATAAACAAAACCAGATTAGCATCAGCAATCAGAACAAAAACCGAACGCAACAAACAAGGAAAAATAAATTCAATTGATGAAAAAATAGTTCCTTTTCTATGGTTCAATGGGAATGCAGAACAAGCTATGAATTTTTATCTCTCTGTTTTTAAAAATTCAAAAGTACTTGGTATTTCACGATATGGAGAAAACGGACGCGGACAAAAAGATACTGTCATGTCTGCTTCTTTCAAACTTGAAGGACAAACATTTATTGCTCTGAATGGTGGACCTGAATTCTCTTTCACACCATCCAATTCATTTTATGTTAGTTGCAGGACTCTTCCTGAAATCAAAAAACTTTGGGATAGATTAGCAGAAGGAGGTTCTGTTCTAATGGAACTGGATAAATATCCATTCAGTAAAAGATATGGATGGATTCAGGATAAATATGGCGTCTCATGGCAGTTGATACTGACTGAAAGCAAAACCAACATCACTCCTTTTTTAATGTTTTCAGGAAAATATCAGGGAATGGCAGAAGAAGCCATACATTTTTATACTTCAATGTTTAGAAATTCAGGTATCCTGGATATTGTGCGTTATAATGAAGAATATCCCGGACCAACAGGAAAGGTTGTACATGCTGAATTTAAAATAAACGGACAAAAATTCATGGCTATGGATAGTGCTATCGAAATGCAAGACTCCTTTACGCCTGCAATTTCATATTTTGTGTATTGCAAAACACAAAAGGAAGTTGATAATTACTGGGAAAAGCTTTCGGAAGGTGGATCAGTTATGCAATGTGGATGGCTAACTGATAAATTTGGCGTTACATGGCAAATAGTTCCGACGATTTTATTTGAACTTATGAATGACCCTGATCGTGTTAAAGCAGGCAGAGTTATGAGTGCCATGATGCAAATGGTAAAACTCGATATTAAAGGGCTGAAAGATGCTTATAAACAACATTCTTAGTTTATACAACATGAAAAAGAGAGGATAAATTAATTTAGCAACCAAGAATTCAGATGATTGATATTTTTTCATATATAATATCATTTATTAAAAAACAACCACTATATTTGTGTACCTATTAATAGAAAGGATTTACTACGAATAAAATGAACTGATTTACCCGAAAGGAAATATAGATTCTATATTTAATGATTTGTTTTAAAAGCAAACGATTTATGAATCACTCGGAAAGTATAAAAAAGTTCATTTTTAACTTGTCAGTAAAAAACGAAGTAAATACAGAATATTGGTTAAAACAGATATAGATTATAATAATGAAATTCAATCCTGAAAAATACAGCATTCCTGATGAACCGATGAAACCGTTTATCGACCCTGATGAAATATGGGGTTATATCAACAATATAACTTCATCCCCTGAAAGAGTACATAAGATAATTTTCAAATCACTGGCTAAACAACGATTAAATCTCGAAGACGTTGCAGTATTGGTAAATACCAACGATGCAGAATTGATAGAAGAAATAAAAGAAGGAGCAAGAACACTGAAACGCACCATATACGGGAACAGGATTGTTTTATTTGCACCTCTTTATATTGGTAATTATTGTACTAACAATTGTACGTATTGTGGCTTCAGAACTTCGAACCTGAATGAAATAAGAAAAACCCTTTCCGATGAAGAAATTATAAGTGAAATTGAAACATTGGAGGATAATGGACAAAAAAGATTAATCCTTGTTTATGGCGAACATCCTCAATACAGTCCTGAATTTATAGCTCATTCAGTAAGGCTCGCTTACTCTGTAAAAAGAGGAAATGGTGAAATCAGGAGAGTAAATATTAATGCTGCCCCTTTAAGCATAGAAGGATTTAAAACCGTTAAAGCTTCAGGAATAGGTACCTATCAGGTATTTCAGGAAACCTATAATCCCGAAGCCTATAAATCGTTTCATTTAGCCGGAAAAAAAGCCGATTATAATTACCGGCTTGTGGCATTAGACCGGGCACAGGAAGCAGGAATTGATGATGTTGGGATTGGAGCCTTATTTGGACTGTACGACTGGCGTTTTGAAGTATTGGCATTAGTACGCCATGCAAACCATCTTGAAGCTTGTTATAATGTTGGGCCACATACAATATCTTTCCCAAGAGTTAAAAATGCCTCCATGCTTGATATTGACAAGACGTATTTTGTCAGTGACAGTGATTTTACCAAACTAGTTGCCATATTACGACTTGCCGTTCCATATACAGGGATGATACTTACAGCTAGAGAACCTGCCAGGTTAAGGAATGAAATTATTCAGTTTGGTGTTTCACAAATTGATGGAGGTACAAACATTGAACTGGGCGGATATTCAGTGAATCAAGATAATGAGAATGATATAAACAAAGGGCAATTCCAGATAAATGATGAAAGGCCGTTGAATGAAATCGTAAACGAATTGCTTGAACAGGATATGATCCCATCTTTTTGTACTGCTTGTTACAGGCTTGGCCGGACAGGTGAGCACTTTATGGAATTTTCTGTGCCCGGGTTTATTAAACGGTATTGCACCCCTAATGCGATTCTTACATTATCAGAATACCTGGTTGATTATGCCCCTCTAAAAACAGCAAAAAGAGGTTGGGATGTCATAAATATGAATATCGAAAAGTTGGAAGATGATGAACTAAAGGCATCCATCCGTGAAAAAATCGCCCGGATTAAATCGGGTAAACGTGATATCTATTTCTAATTCAATAACTGAAATGAAAGGAAAAGATTTAAAACCGCACATAGGTATTTTTGGAAGAAGAAATTCAGGCAAGAGTTCATTGATTAATGCACTCACTGGACTCGATGTCGCTATCGTTTCTGAAATAGCAGGTACTACCACCGACCCTGTGAAAAAATCAATGGAGATCTTTGGTATCGGACCTGCGATTATTATAGATACTGCCGGTATTGACGATAAAGGTGAACTTGGCGAAAAACGAGTTGCAAAAACGCTCGAAGTCATTAAGCAAATAGACTGTGCCATTTTACTTATGGCAAATAATATCTTCAGCGAGTTTGAAGAAATGTTGATTGAAAAATTTAACAAACACAAAGTTGCCTATCTGGTGGTAAATAATAAAACCGATATTGAACCCCTTCTAAATGAAACAATCAGAAAAATACAACAATTGACAAAGGCTTCTATCGTTGAGTTTAGTGCTTTAACAAAATACAATATTGAGGGAGTCATTGAAGCACTAAAAACTACAATCCCAGAAACTACTTATCAAAATCCATCTTTACTAAAAGGATTAATAAGCCGCGGCGATATAGTTATGCTTATCACACCCGTCGATTCAGAAGCTCCTGATGGAAGAATGATTCTGCCCCAGGTAATGGCTATCCGTGATGTATTGGATAATGATGCAATTAATATAGTTGTAAAAGAAACTGAGGCTGAATTATTTTTACAAAAAACAGGTATAAGACCCAAATTAGTGATGACCGATAGCCAGGCTTTTGGATTTGTCAACAAAATTATACCTGCTGATATTCCGTTAACCGGGTTTAGTGTGGCTTATGCGAATATGCGGGGGCCTTTTGATGAATATGTGAAAGGAGCTAAAAAGATTGCAGAACTGAAAGATGGTGACAAGATCCTTATTCTCGAATCATGTACCCATCAGGTAAGTTGTGATGATATTGGCAGGTTTAAAATTCCACGTTGGCTGAAAGCATTTACAAAAAAAGAACTGCAATTCGATGTAGTTGCCGGGTTGAATGAGATTACAACTCCGGTTACCACTTATGCGTTGATAATTCAATGCGGTGCTTGTATGATTACACGAAAACAGGTATTCAGCCGGTTGTATGATGCCATTGAAGCAGGCGTTCCCGTTACAAACTACGGTCTGGCAATTGCCTGGATGAATGGAATTTTTGACAGAGCCGTTGCTCCGTTTATTAAATAAGCTATGGAGACTTTAAGTGAGATATTAAATAAACCTGAACTATCCAAATCGGATATTATCCGTTTGCTTTCGTTTACCGGGAAAAGCGAACAAAACGAATTATTAAGCAAAGCCTATTTAGTTAAAGAAAAAACAATCGGAAGGAATGTATACCTGCGCGGCCTGATAGAGTTTTCAAATCTATGTCGAAAAAATTGTCTGTATTGTGGAATTAGAAGCGGAAATACAAAAGTAACCAGGTATTCGCTGACTGATGAAGAAATATTAAAAGTAACTGAATTCGCCATGAATAATCAGTTTACAGGAATCGTACTTCAGTCAGGCGAACAAAATGATTCTGATTTTACAAAAAGAATTACAGGACTTATAACAAAAATAAAAAAAATAACAGACCCTGATTTCCGTATTACCCTTTCGCTTGGCGAACAATCATTCGATACCTATAAAGAATGGTTTGATGCCGGAGCCCAACGGTATTTATTGAGAATAGAAACTTCCAGTGAAGAACTTTATAAAAGAATTCATCCTGATAATGAATTGCATTTATTTAAAACACGACTTCAATGTCTTGAAGATATTCAGAAAACAGGGTATCAAACAGGAACTGGAGTTATGATTGGATTGCCTTTTCAAACTATAGATAATCTTGCCGACGATTTATTGTTTATAAAACGAATGGATATTGACATGGTGGGTATGGGTCCCTATATAGAACATGCAGATACTCCGTTGTTTCAATACAAAAACACATTGCTACCCCTCATCGAAAGGTTTAATTTATCACTCCGCATGATAGCTGTTTTACGGATTTTGATGCCGAATATAAACATTGCATCCACCACAGCACTTCAATCTATAGTTCCCATGGGCAGAGAACAGGGAATAAAGGCAGGAGCTAATGTTCTCATGCCTAACCTTACTCCCGGTAAATATCGTAGTTATTATCTTTTGTATAATAACAAACCTTGCCTTGATGTTGATGCGGATGAATGTTTAGATTGCCTTGCAAACAGGATTGAAATGGTCGGCGAAGAAATCAGGTACAACGATTATGGCGATTCTAAACATTTTAAAAACCGCAGACAGGCAAAAACCGGTATTTAAAAATGATTTTTCATCATCCAACAATCATTTCACATTAATAAGTACGATTTTTCGATTGATAATGAGTATGAAGTAATTGATGTGATTTTTCTCCCAGTGGGGAACCTAAAAATTCTTCATAGATTTGTTTTATCTCAGGATTTTCGTGTGATTTGCGAAGTTTCTTTCCCTCATCTTCCTGATAAATAGCATTGATTCTTTTTTTGCGGACTGAATCATCGGTATATCTTGGTTGTCCTCCTCCTCCAATGCAACCTCCGGCACAAGTCATGACTTCAATAAAATGAAACTCTTCGCCTTGTTTAACGGCATCGAGTATCCTGCGTGCATTGCTAAGTGAATGAGCCACCCCGACTTTAACTTCTATTCCTTCTAAAAAGCTCCATTCGGGTAGAGTATCGGTAAAAGTAATACTTGCTTTTTTCAGACCTTCAAGTCCCATTAAGGGCTCAACATGCAGATTAATCGTTGGCAATTCTCTACCTGTAACAACTTCATATACAGTCCTTATAGCAGCTTCCATCACACCACCGGTATTGGCAAATATATCTCCTGCCCCTGATGATATTCCCATTGGAGCATCCATGACTCCATCAGGCAGGTTTCTGAAATCAATGCCCGCCTGTTTTATCATACGTCCCAGTTCCCTGGTAGTAAGCACATAATCCACATCAGCGATACCATTCTGATACATTTCAGGACGTTGGGCTTCATATTTTTTTGCCGTACAGGGCATAATGGATACAACAATGATGTCTTCTGGTTTTTTACCAATCTTATCGGCATAATAAGTTTTCGCTAAAGCTCCGAACATCTGTTGCGGTGATTTACAGGTAGACAGGTTTTCAATAAACTGCGGATAATAGGCCTCAACATAATTAATCCAACCCGGTGAACAACTGGTAAATTGTGGTAGAGCAGCATCTTCTTTATCCACCAATGACCTCTTTAAACGGGACAAAAGTTCCATTCCTTCCTCAATAATGGTAAGGTCGGCTGTAAAGTTGGTATCGAATATGGCATCAAATCCTAATTCACGGAGTCCAGTCACCATTTTTCCGGTAACAAGGGTACCCGGTTCGTAATTGAAACATTCGCCCAAAGCTGCCCGGATGGAAGGTGCTGTTTGTACAACAACATGTTTTGATTTGTTATCAAGTGCTTCCCATACACCCTGTATATGATCTTTTTCTATAATCGCCCCGACAGGACAGATGGCACTGCATTGTCCGCACTGAACGCAGACTACGCTATCCAGATCTCTGCTAAATGCCGGGCCTATTGTAGAGGCAAACCCTCTTTTCTGTGGAAATATTGAACCTACTCCCTGAACATCACAACAGATAGTCACACAACGAAGGCATTTGATACATTTTCCCGAATCACGCACCAATGCAGGTGTGCTGTCATCGATATGCCGGTAGGTTTTTGCACCTTCAAAACGAAGGTCGGTAATTCCCAGCTCAAATGCCAGTTGCTTTAGTTCGCAATCTTCATTCCTTGTACAGACCTTACAATCGCCATCATGTTCTGAAAGAAGCATTTCTACAACAAACTTACGGGCTTCCCTGACATTTTTTGAATTGGTGGAAACCTTCATTCCTTCATTCACAGGCGTTGCGCATGATGCAAGAAGATTTTTAGCTCCTTCGACATCTACCAGACATACCCGGCATGCACCTTTTGCTTCATGTCCTTCCAAATGGCAAAGTGTTGGTATTTTGACGCCATTTAATTTTGCAGCTTCAAGAATAGTCGTTCCATCAGGTACCGTAACTTCTTGATTATTTATATATAAAGTTATCATAATGAATCATTTTATTCAATTAATTCATAATTGTCTTTTATTTTCTATAGTCACATCGTAAGCAACGCTTAGCTTGTTGTACTGCATCATTTTCCAGCCATGTCATTTCAACCTCATCGAAGTTATATTTACGACGGTTTGAGTCATGAATTTTAATCTTTATGCGTGGTATCATTGAAGGATCGGCATTTGGGTCAAAGTAGGTATCGTTTACTTTTTCTTCACGCCAGAAGGCATGGGTTTCTCCGGTTAGTAATTCATCGATACCAACTGCAGCCTTTTCTCCGGAAGCAACAGCCAGAATAACTGATGCCGGACCGGAAGCAGCATCTCCTCCGGAGAATATCCAGGGAACATTTGTTTGTCCGTTTAAAGGATTGGTCACGATAATTGAATCATTCTTTGATGTTTTTATCTGCAAGTCTTCAATAATCTCTTTACAATCCAGTGTTTGCCCTACCGCCATAATTACCTGTTCAGTATCAATAACAAAAGTATTCTCGTTCGATTCGGGATGACGTCTGCCACTGGTATCAAATGAACCAAGTTTCATTGCACAACAAAGAACACCGGTAACCCTGTTATTTTCGCTTAGAATTTCGATTGGATCTGTCAGGGTATGTAATACTATTCCCTCTTCGATTGCCTGTTCAATTTCCTCTTTGTAAGCAGGCATCTCTTCTTGTGTTCTACGGTAAATAATATCAACTTTTTCAGCACCCAGCCTTAGAGCTGTTCTTGCTGCATCAATAGCAGCATTTCCGCCTCCTATTACAACCAGATTTTTCCTGACCGGAACCGAACCCCTGAGATTATAGGTTCTCAAAAAATTAAGGGCATCAATTACATCTTCCGATTCGGATCCTTTAATGTTCAATTGTAATCCCTTAGGTGCCCCGACTCCAATAAATACAGCTTCAAAACCCTGTTCCTTTAAACTTTTCAGGGTAAAATCCCTTCCAAGTTTTTTCCCTGTCTCTATTGTTACACCCAGACCTTCAATCATACGAATTTCCCTTGCCAGGATTTCCCTTGGCAACCGATAGGCAGGAATTGTTTGAACAAGCATACCACCCGGACGTTGTTCCGATTCAAACACAATGGGACGATATCCCAACCTGGCTAAAAAGTAAGCACACGACAGACCTGCAGGGCCTGCACCCACTATGGCGATTTTCCGTATTGCATTTTCAGCATTCTCCTTCACTTCGGGAACCTGAATTGTTATTTCCTGATCAACCATAAAACGCTTGACTGCCCGTATAGCTAAAGATTCATCCATTGACGCACGTCTGCATTTCTTTTCACAGGTATGAAAGCACACACGGGCGCACACAGCAGCAAAAGGATTTCGCTCACGATGTAACCTCAATGCTTCAGCATAACGTTTCTCTCCGATTAATGAAATAAAACCGGGAATATCCACATTCGCAGGACAGGCACTCTGGCACGGTGCACGGACCAAACCGCTGCAGACACCGGCTTCGCAATGTTTTAAATTTATATGTGCTTCGTATTCATTCCTGAAGAACCGGATAGTAGATAAAACAGGATTTGAAGCATTTTGACCTAAACCACAAAGGGAGGTACGGCTTATTTCAGTACCAAGGTCGATGAGTTTTTCTATATCACCTTCTTCCCCTTCCCCGGCACAAATTCGTTCAAGGATTTCAAGCATCCGTTTTGTCCCAACCCTGCATGGGGCACATTTGCCACATGATTCTTCCTGAATAAATTCCAGAAAAAACCTTGCCACGTCAACCATACATGAATCTTCGTCCATCACAATAAGCCCCCCGGACCCCATGATTGCACCCAGTTCGGTAAGCGATTCATAATCGAGAGGAACATTAAGATGTTGTTTTGGTACACAACCGCCGGCAGGACCGCCAATCTGGGCAGCCTTAAAAGGCTTGCCACCCACTGTGCCTCCACCAATATCATAGATAAGATCGCCAAGGCTTGTCCCGATAGGCACTTCTACCAATCCGGAATGATTAATGGAACCGGCAAGTGCAAAGACTTTGGTACCCTTGCTTTTCTCAGTTCCATACGATGCAAACCAGTTTCCTCCTTTTAAAATGATGACAGGAACATTCGCAAAAGTTTCTACATTATTCAGCACTGTTGGTTTTCCCCAAAGTCCTTTTTCAACAGGAAACGGCGGACGGGGGCGGGGTTCACCTCTCCGACTCTCAATGGAAGCCATAAGAGCCGTTTCTTCGCCGCAGACAAATGCTCCGGAGCCCATTCGTATTTCAAGATTGAATGAAAACGAAGAGCCAAAAATGTTATTTCCTAATAAACCGTATTCTTTTGCCTGGATTATGGCATGTTGCAATCGTTCAACAGCAAGCGGGTATTCAGCCCTGACATAAACATACCCCTCGTCTGCGCCCATGGCATAAGCGCCAATAGCCATACCTTCTATAACACTGTGAGGATCACCTTCCAGTACACTTCTGTCCATAAAGGCACCGGGATCACCTTCGTCGGCATTGCAAAGAATAAATTTCTTTTCCGATTTACTTTTTTGAGCCAGTGACCATTTAATCCAGGTTGGAAAACCGGCTCCTCCCCGGCCCCTGAGCCCGGAAGATTTCATTTCATTGACTACTTCGGATGGTGAGTTTTCAGAAAGTACCTTAGCCAATGCAAAGTAACCGTCATTTCCAATATAGTCTTCAATACTGAAAGGATCGATTTCTCCACAATTGCGAAGTACGATTTTTGTCTGGCGTTTAAAAAATGTCAAATCAGTAAGAACCGGAACAGGAGTACTATTCTGGCCTTCCTTAAAAGTTAAGCGTTCGACTATTTTATTATTTAATACGTGATTCTGAACTATTTCAGAAACATCATCACAGGTAACCTTTTGATAAAACACCTTATCACGCCCCATTACTACAACAGGTCCATGAGAACAGGGACCAAGACAACCGGTACCTACTACTGTAACTTTGTTTTCCAATCCCGAAGCTTTCAGTTGTGCCGTAAATTGGTCTTTAATTTTTCCCGATCCTGATGCAATACATCCGCCTCCCATACAAACAAGTATCTTTTCCTTGCTTGAATTAGCTGTGCAGACAGTTTCCTTTAACTTTTTAAGATCATTTACTGATTGGATTTTATGCTTTGTTGTACTCATAATTTTAAATCTAAAAGTAAAACAGGGTATGATTAAAATGATTTTTGAGGATTACATTGAGAATAAATTCATTTTATTCTTCAAATGATTTGAGGATCTCTCCAATGTTCGATGGCTTAACACGTTGAATCACATGATCATTTATTGTGATGACCGGAGCCAGGCCACATGCACCAAAACAGCGATTGGTTTCGAGAGAAAACTCTTTATCTTTTGTCGTTTCGCCTACTGATATTTTGAGTTTGTTTTTTATAGCAGAAAGCACGTCTTTACCGCCACGGACATAACAGGCAGTACCCTGGCAAACCCGTATGACTTTCTTACCTTTAGGGGTGGTGGAAAAGAATGAATAAAAACCTACAATTCCCGCGACCTCACTAAACGGGATATCAAGTTCCTGGCTAATTCTTCGGATGGCATTTTCAGGAAGATACCCGAAGAGTTTCTGGGTTTGTTGCAAAACAGGGATAAGCATTCCCGGTTTGTCTTTACAATCTCGGATGATGTTATTAAGATGAGTCTGTAATTCATCATTAGTGTCAACATCAATTTGATTTTGTAATTCTTCTTCCTGATCTTGTAACTTTTCTTCAATCATAGTACTATAATTTAAAGGTGTTTAATTACAAAAAACGGACCAAATAATTCAATTAAAGAAATTTTTCTTTAATCATTTAAAGTATAACAAACATTAATCATATTCTGTTCCCGATTCAACTAAATTTTTCTTTCTTTTGAGAAAAAAATCAATAAACTACCATTAAAAGAATTCTGAAAGTAACAGGAATAAATAATGTCGCATAATTTATTTGAAATAAAACTTCTATTGTGTTCTTCTGTTATGTTCTTCTATTGTATACTTCTATTATTTTCTTCTATTGTGTTCTATGTGCCTATTGTGGTTTATATATTTTGTGTCCTATTGTGGTTCGAATTTTGTATCCTTTTGTGGTTAGATTTTCTACTTCAAACTAAAACCAGTCTTACCAAATAAAACAAGAATGAATTCGTAATAAACATCCTTTTTTAACAGTACGTTTCAATCAATTTCAACAACTTATCAATTTTACCGATCAACAGATAACAGATTGTTATCCTGCCGGATTTATTCCCAATTCAATATTACCTTTCCACATTGTGCGCTTTCCATAACATCAAATCCTTTTTGGAAGTCATTTATCTCAAAACGGTGGGTTATGACAGGTGTTAGGTCAATGCCTGTAATCAGCATTTGTTCCATTTGATACCAGGTTTCCCACATTTCACGGCCATAAATGCCTTTAAGGGTAAGGGCTTTAAAAATAATCTTATCCCATTGTACGGTGGTAGTATTAGGCAAAATTCCAAGTAATGCTATTTTAGAGCCATTGTACATGTTTTCGATCATACTTTCGAAGGCAATTGGTGACCCCGACATTTCCAAACCTATATCGAACCCGTGCATATTTAAATTTTTAACTGCCTGATCAATGCTTTCTCCTTTAAGTGGATTTAGGGTTATTGTAGCACCCATCTTCTTTGCAATGTCCAACCTGTAATCACTCAGATCGCTCACTACGATATTACGGGCACCTGCAAATTTACAGATGGCTGTTGCCATGATTCCGATTAATCCGGCACCTGTAATGAGTACATCTTCTCCTATCATAGGGAATGATAAAGCCGTATGGGTGGCATTTCCAAAAGGATCCATTATAGAAGCAATCTCATCCGGAATACGACTATCCAAATGAACCACATTTTCGGCAGGTAACGAAAGATATTCAGCAAATGCTCCATCACGGTTCACCCCTACTCCTACTGAGTTTTCACATATATGAAGTTTGCCACGCCTGCAATTCCGGCAATGTCCGCAGGCAATATGACCTTCGCCTGTTACACGGTCACCAATATGAATATTTCTGACACCATGTCCTTTATCGACAATAATTCCAACATATTCGTGTCCAATGGTCATTGGTGTTTTTATAGTTCTTTGTGACCATTCATCCCATTTATAAATATGGAGATCAGTTCCGCAAATAGCTGTCTTTTTTATTTGAATTAAAACATCATTGATGCCGACATGTGGTAGTGGAACATCTTCCATCCAGATTCCTTTTTCGGGAAGTAGTTTTACAAGTGCCTTCATTTTTGCTATTGGTTAATTGGTTAATTGGTTAATTAGGTAATTGGTTAATCAGGTAATTGTTAATCAGGTAATTGTTAATCAGGTAATTAAATATAATCAACAATTATCAACGTGATTCAAATATCTTGTTTTAATATCATGAAAAAATATCACGGGGTTAATATCATGTAATAATATCACAAAGTAATTTCAATGAATAACTCCGAATTCTTTCGCAACCTTTGTAAATGCAACAATACATTTATCCAACTGTTCCCTGTCATGGGCTGCAGATATCTGAACACGGATTCTTGCCTGTCCTTTTGGTACAACCGGATAATAAAATCCTGTAACATAAATTCCTTCGTCAAGCAAACGGGAAGCAATATCTTGCGAAAGTTTTGCATCATAAAGCATTACTGCACAAATTGCCGATTCTGTTGGTTTAATATCAAATCCTGCAACTTTCATAGCTTCAACAAAATAAGTTGTATTTTCATGAAGCTTATCCTGAAGTACATTCGATTCATCCATCATTTCAAACATTCTGATACCTGCTGCTGCTACCATTGGAGGAATGGAATTTGAAAATAAATACGGACGTGATCGTTGGCGAAGGATTTCAATGATTTCTTTTTTACCGGTAGTAAATCCGCCAATTGCTCCTCCGAATGCTTTACCCAGGGTTCCTGTAATAATTTCAATTTGTCCACGCAGATTAAAACGTTCGGTTACTCCCCTTCCGGTTTTTCCGACAACTCCGGCAGAATGCGATTCGTCAACCATTACCATGGCGTTATATTTTTTTGCCAGTTCAACTATTTTATCCAATGGTGTAACATTGCCATCCATAGAAAATACTCCATCAGTAACTATCAGACGGAATCGTTGAGCCTGGGATGTCTTCAGTTGATTTTCAAGATCCGACATATTGGCATTAGCATATCTGTATCGTTGAGCTTTACAAAGTCGTACCCCATCAATAATGGAAGCATGATTCAGCGAATCGGAAATAACAGCATCTTCTTCAGTGAGCAATGGTTCAAAAGCTCCTCCATTCGCATCAAAACAAGCTGCATATAAGATGGTATCCTCCGTTCCAAAAAACCGGGAAACAGATGCTTCAAGTTGTTTATGAATATCTTGTGTTCCACAAATAAAACGAACTGATGAAACGCCGTAACCATGGGTATCCAGTCCTTTTTTGGCAGCATCTATCAAAGACTGATTGTTGGATAAACCCAGATAATTATTGGCACAAAAGTTCAATACTTCTTTCCCATCAGCCACCCGGATCTTTGCACCCTGAGGCGAAAAGATCACCCGTTCATTTTTATACAAACCGGCTTGTTCAATATTTGCAAGTTCTTCTTCCAAATGGATTTTAAAATTCTGATACATAACTATCAATTTATAATTTACACTGTATAATTCATAATGACAGACCGACAAAGAATAAAAACAAACAAATTGTCAGCTATTGGTAGCAAAAGTAATGAAATTACCAACTAATTATTCAGGAATAACTAAATTTTTGCATCGACAAATAGCATTTGTTTAAAATATAACTAAAACAAGAAAGGCTACCTTCATTTTAAAATAAAAATAGCCTTACAAGGTGATAGATTTGCCTTGCAACTAATTGATTTTTGATAATTGATCTTTACCATCAATATCAATTTGTTGTGCCCGGTCATATATTGGTTCATTTCTGATAACTATCACCACTGTCGGTTAACGGTACATTGAATATTTATATCTGCATTTTTTCAAAAATTCGAACCACTTCGTGAGTCTTTATTTTCCTTGTTGTGTCCTTGCTTCGGTTGTTCCTCCCTCACCAAAGACAAACCTGGGCTTTCTTTTTTTAATTACCAGATCTTAGAACTATCCTTTATAGGGTGGCATGGGGCTTCGAACTATGGTACGAAGACCACCCGAAACCCAATAAAGCTGTTGTAATAGTCCGGTTCGTAGGCATTGCGAACAGCGGAGCGGCAAAACTGAGCGATGAAGAACCAGCAGCCTCCACGAACAATGCGGTTCCAGCCGGTTGTAGCACCTGTAGGGTTGGTCTGAGCGGTCGTAGGATAAATGAAGTACCAGTCGGCGCACCATTCCCACACGTTGCCGTGCATATCGTACAAACCGTAGGCATTGGGGGCGTAAGAGCCAACAGGTTGCGTTTTGCCCGGGGAAGTTGTTACAGAGTTCGTTCCGCCATTATAAGGAACTGCCCAATTATAATTAGCTTGCAGATTAGTTAAAAAATCACCTGTATTGAAAGGCGTGGTAGTGCCTGCACGGCAGGCATATTCCCATTGCGCTTCGGTGGGCAAAGAGCCGCCCACATAGGTAGCATACTCGGCAGCACCATACCAAGTGACATCGATTACAGGGTTATTCTCGTAACCTGCTACCGGCACCCATTTTGTACCGCTGAAATGCAAACCAAAGTCGTAATTACTCAAACTGGCATATATCAATGCTTGAGTAGGATATAGAGGTGCTGATGCCCAAATACCGTTGCTGCCTATGCTTTTGGCATTCAGGAAGGCGGCATACTGCGAGTTGGTGACATCGTACTTGCTCATGCGGAATGCACTCAGCGTTACTGCAAACTGGGTTTCGTCAGTGTTTCTGTTTACTTCTGTCACAGGGCTGCCCATAATAAACATTCCGGCCGGAATAGCAGAAGTGGGTATATTGATACTATTATTGGAAGGTTCGTTATCATCTTTTTTGCTGCAACCAGCACAAATAACTAATAAAAGGGAAAGAAGTAATATGGTTTTATTTTTTATTTTCATGGTGTACGTAAATGATATTTTATTCTATTAATCGCTTTTCTGCTTCCATCTTCCAACCGTTTCTTTCATGGTTGGATGCGCAATAATTTTACAGAACAACTGTCTTTTTCTTATAAATTTAAACTTCGTTTTGTGAATAAAGTTCAAAGATATTTGTTTATTTAGAAATATGCAACTTTTTTATAACGTTAATGCATTTATTTTATAATTGTTCGGATCAAATGATTTTATAAATCATTCTTTTATGCCTTCATACAACAAAACCCGCTCATTCTGTCGTATTCAGGAACAATTAATTTTAAAACACAATATGACACCCTAATACTTATCAATTTTTTAACATAATTTAATTGATTAAAAACGGGCTGTCATTTGCTTTTTTATACCCATTCAACGTACTTTAGCCAGTTTTCCTTTTAAGTATAATGATGTTTTGGATGGACTTTATTGGCTGTTGTGAGGGATTGTAAGAGGTTTACCCCTCCTAACCCCCTCGCAACCCCACTATAGTATGAACGAAAGGCGGAGCTTTTGTACAACAAGAAAGGAGAAACATACATTGTTAAGTGGATATTTCATCTAAAATAATACGAAAGTATCTGTTTAAGAAAAAAGTTCATATGCCTTAAAAAAACATGATAGTTTTCAAAGCAATTCAATTTTTAGATTGTAAATGCTCGTTCATGGGACATTTGAATAATGAAGTACAATTCAAGTTAACTTTACGCTCAATTGTTTTTGATTATCCTTATAAATAGTGTACTTTTGTGCTTCTTATTAAAGCATATGACAAACGATAACATGGTGCTACGCACTGAACATTTATTCAAGAAATACGGCAAACGTACAGTAGTAAACGATGTTTCCATCAATGTAAAACAGGGTGAAATAGTCGGATTACTCGGACCAAACGGAGCAGGAAAAACGACCACTTTTTATATGACAACAGGGCTTGTCGAACCTAATTCAGGAAAAATTTTTTTGAATGATGAAGAGATTACAAAATTTCCTGTTTATAAACGTGCGCAAAAAGGCATTGGTTATTTAGCACAGGAAGCTTCCGTTTTTCGGAAAATGACAGTGGAAGACAATATCATAGCGGTTCTTGAGATGACAAAATTCAGTAAAGAAGAACAAAAACACAAACTCGAAACATTGATTGTTGAATTTAATCTTGAACATGTACGGAAAAATATTGGTGACAGATTATCCGGCGGTGAACGTCGTCGGACAGAAATTGCACGTTGTCTGGCCATAGAGCCACGGTTTATCATGCTCGATGAACCATTTGCCGGAGTTGACCCGATAGCAGTACAGGATATTCAGGACATTGTCTGGAGATTAAAAGATAAAAACATTGGTATCCTGATCACAGATCATAATGTAGATGAAACATTAATGATCACCGACCGTGCATACCTACTCTTTGAGGGTCGGATTCTTTTTCAGGGAACATCGAAAGAACTTGCTGACAATCCGGTAGTAAGGGAAAAGTATTTGGGACGTGACTTTGAATTAAAGAAAAAAACCAGAATATAATTCGTTTGAAACTGACAATTTCTTAATTAAGTGAACTATGAGTAAGCAAAGGATATTATTTGTTGATGACAATATTCGCTTAAAAGAAATTGGATTTGAAGATGTCAGTGATATTTTCAATACAATAACCAACGAGCGAATTTATCTCGAAGAATGGTTACCTTTTGTCGAATTTACTCAGGAGCCATCATATACCCGTTTATTTGTTGAAAATTATTTAAATTCAGATAGATTAGATATTACTTTTACTATAAGTTATCAAAATCATTTTGCCGGAATTATCGGATTAAAAGATACCGACCATGATAATAAGAAAACAGAAATCGGTTTTTGGCTGTCTGATTCTTTTCAACATAAAGGCATAATAACCCTTTCCTGCAAGTCTTTGATAGATTATATTTTTGATGTAATGAATCTAAATCGAATTCAACTAAAAGCTGCAAACGGGAATTTAAAGAGTCAACGTGTTGCTGAACGCCTTGGTTTTTTGCAAGAAGGAATTGAACGTGATGGTGAACTTCATAATCGTGGTTTTGTTGATTTAGTAGTATTCAGTTTATTGAATTCCGACAGATAAAATGCAAAAAGCTTCTCTCACCATATTAGGTTGTGGTTCGGCTATGCCAACACGAAAGAATTTCCCAAGTTCGCAGTTATTGGAGATTCGCGATAAACAATTTTTGATTGATTGTGGTGAAGGCACCCAAATCAGAATGTGCCAAATGGGTGTAAAAGCCAATCGGCTGGGACACATTTTTATTTCACATTTGCATGGCGATCATTGTTTCGGTTTAATGGGATTAATTTCAACTTTTGGAATGTTGAATCGCACCGCTGAATTGCATATTCATGCCCAGGCTGATCTGGAGAAAATATTGAAACCTCAGTTACAATACTTTTGTAATGATTTATCTTTCAATGTAATATTCCATACTATTAATACCCGTAAACATGAATTGATTTACGAAGATCGTTCGGTACAGGTCTTTTCTATTCCCCTGAAACATCGTGTCCCTTGTTGCGGGTTTTTATTTGAAGAAAAACAACGTGACAGACATATTATTCGGGAAATGATTGATTTTTATGGTATTCCTACCTTTCGGATTCCCAGGATAAAACAAGGTGAAGATTTTATAACTGATGAAGGAGAAGTAATTCCAAATGGAATATTAACCACCCCAAGTGAAACCCCTAAACGATTTGCATATTGTTCGGATACGGCTTATTACGAAAAAATAATCCCTATCATTGAAGGAGTGGATTGTTTATATCATGAAGCAACTTTTATGGAAGATGAAAAGATCCGTTCAAAACAAACCGAACATTCAACAGCTCGTCAGGCAGGAGAAATAGCATTGAAAGCCGGAGTAAAGAAACTGATTATAGGACATTATTCAGCCCGGTATACCAACCAGACAGATCTGTTAAACGAAGCAAAAGCTGTCTTTGAAAACACCGTATTAGGTGAGGATTTAACAACATATGAGATTTGATTGCGTTCCGGGTTTCATGTTCCGCTTTTCGTTACATTACCTGATTTTTCATGCTTTATTTCTCAATTTACTACCAACTACCGATTACTACCTACTACCTACTACCTCTTTTGACTTATGCAATTTTACCTGCATTTTATTTCATATTACATACATAGGGACTACTACTATATGGTTTTCAGTCCGAAGTTTTCCAAGGAATTCGCAGTATCAATGTCATACGTCAGTGAAGTTTGTATCAAAGCAGCTATAAAAAAAGCGGAATTCCATCCGCTTTTTTTTTCTAATCTGATTTATACACGAGTCTTATTTGAATTTACGAAAGATTGCTTTAATTGATTTTACAATTTTAAAGCCAAGCAAAAATGCATCCAAAATATTCAATCCCTTATTAATTGAGGCGGATAAATAGGTTGTATATGATGCAGGAGTAAAGAGATTTTGAGTTCTTGTAGAAATCAGTTTCTTTTGATCCAGGATTTCTTGTTTTAATACAGCTTTTCGAATGATTAAAAAATCCAGATCCATTTCTCTTTTTTTATGAGTTGATGTAGGAACAATTTCCATAGATTTATTTTTTTGTTTTAGTCAAAAACAAATTAGAAAGGAATTTTACCATTGGATTGATGACAATTTGTTTTCGAAGTAAAATCAGGAACCCAATTAAAACAACATAAATCCCTGCAATAATACTAAAACTGACACTTAAACTCCCAACTACCGGTGCAATGGCATAAGCAAGGGAGAAGAACAGATAAAACAATAAAACCAGTACCAATACCATCAGTAAAGTGACAATCAGTAAAGTTGACAATAGAATTGTCAACTTTTCAACAAACTCAACTTTAATATATTCTGTTTGTAAAAAAATATATTTCTTTACATCCTCATAGATCTGTTGGAAATTATCAACGGGTTCCTGTGAATTAATCATTTCGGATTTGATTTATTGAATCATTATTCTTCAGTACTTACTTCTGATTTGATTTCATCAACCAAATCATCGATCTCATCTTTAGTCAACTTAATTCCTCTTTTTTCGAGAGCTTCGACTATTTTCTTACGTGTTTTATCCCCTTTTTCAGGAGCAAAAAGAACGCCTAAAACACCACCGATTACAGCGCCGCCTAAAAATGCGCCCAGAATACAAAATGAATTTTTCATAACTTTGATTTTTAAAACATTACAAATAGATTAATAAACTCATATATAGATAACGTACAATCAGGTATAAAAACAACAGAAAAATAAAGGAATCAACTTTTTAAAATAAAAACAAATTTGTATAATTTTGGTTCATTATTTCAACAAATAATTACTCCGGGTTATATCCGAAACTTTTAAGTTTTATGTCTTTATTTCGCCAGTCCTTTTCTACTTTCACAAATAATTCCAGAAAAACTTTTTTATCAAAAAACACTTCCATATCTTTTCTGGCCTCTGTACCAACTTTTTTAAGTGATTTGCCGCCATGTCCGATGATGATACCTTTTTGCGAATCGCGTTCGACGTAAATTACCGCATTAATACGAATAAGTCGCTCATCTTCCTGAAATTGTTCTACTTCCACTTCCACTGAATATGGAATTTCCTTTTCATAGTTCAATAATATTTTCTCACGAATAATTTCAGTAACAAAAAAGCGTGCAGGTTTATCCGTTAACTGATCTTTATCAAAAAATGCAGGCGATTCGGGTAATAACTCTTTAATTCGATTAAATAAATTATCGATATTGAATTTTTCCAACGCAGAAACTGGAAATATTTCAGCCTTTGGAATCAGTAATTTCCATTTTTCAACTAAAGTAACCAATTTTTCCTCGTTAATTAAATCTATCTTATTAATAATAAGCAAAAGAGGAGCCGGATTTAGTTTTACTTTTTCAATAAAATCTTCATTTTTTTCGTACGAATCATATATATCAGTAACATATAACAACACATCAGCATCTGTTAAAGCTGAACGTGAAAAGTTTAGCATTGATTCCTGTAGCCGGTAATTCGGTTTCAACACTCCGGGTGTATCCGAATAAACAATTTGAAAATCTTCGCCATTTACAATGCCCATGATGCGATGACGTGTAGTTTGAGCCTTTGATGTTATAATGGAAATTCTTTCTCCCACTAAAGCGTTCATTAAAGTTGATTTACCTACATTTGGATTACCTACAATATTTACAAAACCTGATCTGTGCATGATTTAGTTGAAATGAGTTTTAGTTTTAAAATTCAGATCTATATCAACGAGATTTATTTTCTGAAATTTGATACAAAGATACGACAATTAATGCAAAAGAAATTGAAGATTCAATTCATACTTTTTTTGTACTTTTGACGTTTGAACAAAAATACAGAATTTATTTTATTTCTTCAACAAAAACATGCTAAATATCAATAAATTATACGAGGTTTCACAAAGACTGAAACTGATATTTATTGTAATTGCTATTGCCATAGTAGTGGTTTCAACTTTATTTACAAATCGATTAGCCAAATCATTAGCTGCTGAAGAACAAAAAAAGGTGGAGATTTGGGCAGAAGCTGCTCATCAATCAATTATTGCAGATGAAAACACAGATATTACTTTCATTTCAAGTATAATTCAGGGGAATACAACAATACCTGTAATTTTAACCGATACGAACAATGTGGTTATTTCATCACTTAACATTATTGAACCGCAAACAGATATTCCTGAATTTTATACAAATAAAATCAAAAAGTTTAATGCCAATAAGCCAAGAATTAAAATAAAGATTGATAAAACAATAGAATATTTATATTATGACGATTCAAAGCTTGTAAAACAATTATATTACTTTCCATACATTCAACTGGGAGTAATCTTTATATTCCTGTTAGTTGCATTTTTTGCATTCTCAGGAACTAAAAAGGCTGAACAAAATCAGGTTTGGGTAGGACTATCAAAAGAAACGGCTCATCAGCTTGGAACTCCGATTTCATCATTACTGGCATGGGTTGATTTACTCAAAATGCGACATAAGGAAGACAAATTAATCGGGGAAATGGAAAAGGATGTCAATCGTTTACGTATTATTGCTGAGAGGTTTTCAAAGATAGGATCTAAACCTGATCTGCAAATAGTAAGTTTAAATGAAACTCTCCTTAATTCTGTACAATATATGTCAAAGCGATCATCCCAAAAAGTGGAAATAAAATGCCATATACCGGATGAACACTTGTTTATAAAATTAAACGTTCCACTTTTTGAATGGGTAATAGAAAATTTATGTAAAAATGCTATTGATGCCATGGATGGTGTCGGCAAGATAGACATCTATGTCACACTTAAAAATGAAGATGTATTAATCGATGTAAAAGATACCGGGAAAGGGATGGACAAACGGAAATTCAAAGTTATTTTCACACCCGGATTTACTACAAAAAAAAGAGGTTGGGGATTAGGACTTTCATTAGCAAAACGTATTATTGAAGAGTATCATGGGGGTAAAATATTTGTAAAACAATCGGAATTGAATATTGGAACAGTTTTCAGAATAATATTAAAAGCGAATTCAAACTAAAAAGATTCGGTATATATTCCTAATTAAAAGCTTAAAAGAGTAAAAAAATAATGATTCAATGATAGCTATATGGATAGAATGAATAATAATCATAAAATAAAAAAGAAACTATTTTGTAATAGAACATATTTTTGTACCTTTGCGCGGTTAAAAATATCAATAGAATAATGTCAAAATTCGAGCTATACAATGTAGTATTAAAGGACATAAGCACTGAAATGCGTGTGTTCGAGTATGACCTGGATGACGCATATTTCAAGAAAATAGACAGTCCGGAAGTACAAAAAGGAAATGTGAAAGCAAAAGTAAGTGTTCAAAAGAAACTTGCTACATATGAGCTTCAATTTTTTATAGAAGGGACAGTTATTATTCCATGCGATCGTTGTCTGGATGATATGGTTCAATCCATAAATTATAAAGAAAAATTATTAGTCAAATTTGGGAATAGTTTTTCCGAAGAAGATGAAATTGTCATAGTTCCTGAGTCAGAAGGAGCAATCAATATTGCCTGGTTTTTATACGAGTTTATCGTATTAAACATTCCCATGAAGCATGTTCATGCTACCGGTGAATGTAACAAGACTATGGTTACAAAGTTGAAGAAACACATTACACGTCAAAAAGATGACGATGATGATGACAGTTCAGCTGTAGAATTTGATGACGATGATGACTTTACACCCGATGAAATACAGACAGACCCGAGATGGGACGGTTTGCAAAATATAACAGAAAACAATTAAATAAACAACTAAGATGGCACATCCTAAGAGAAAAATCTCGAAACAAAGAGCAAAAAAAAGAAGAACGCACTATAAAGCAGAAGCTCCTACATTAGCAATATGTTCAAATTGCGGAGCAGCACATATTTATCACACTGTTTGCGGTGAATGTGGATACTACAGAGGTAAATTGGCCATTGAAAAATTGGCAGCAGTATAATTTAGGCAACTTTGTCAAAAATGACTTTAATGATTCAATTGAGCTCTAAATAATCCCTTTAGGGCTTGATTTTTATGTACTTAACATATAAAAAATGTCTAATATCAGAGCAGTTATTACAGGTGTAGGCGGTTACGTTCCGGATTACATTATGAGTAACCAGGAACTTAGTACCATGATGGACACCAACGATGAGTGGATAACTTCTCGTGTTGGTATTAAAGAACGTCGGATTTTGAAATTAAAAAATACCGGGACGTCTTTTATGGCAGCTAAGGCAATTGCAGACTTATTTGCTAAAACAGGAACAAAACCGGAAGAAATTGATTTGGTAATTTGCGGCACTACAACAGCCGATCATATTTATCCCTCCTGTGCATCCATGGCAGCAGAAAAGTCAGGAATTAAAAATGCGTTAGCATTTGATGTTCAGGCTGCCTGTTCAGGTTTCATTGTCTCACTGGCAACAGCAACCAGCTTCATAGAATCAGGGCACTACAAAAAGATATTAGTTATTGGAGCCGATAAGATGTCTTCGATTACAAATTATACCGATCGTACAACCGCCCCTCTGTTTGGAGATGGTGCAGCAGTAGTATTACTCGAACCTACAACAGAGGAATTTGGAGTCATTGACTCGCTATTGCATACAGATGGAGTCGGTATGAAACATCTAAATATCAAAGCAGGTGGTTCAGCTTATCCTACTACTCACGAAACAATTGATAAAAAAGAACATTATACATACCAGGAAGGTGCTTATGTTTATAAACATGCAGTTGTTGACATGGCAGAGGTTTCGGCTGATATAATGGAAAAGAACAATCTTACAAAAGACGATATTGCCTGGTTAATTCCTCATCAGGCAAATCTACGTATCATTGACGCAGTAGTGAAGCGTACAGGCGTTGAATATGAAAAAGTGATTATTAATATTGATCATTTTGGAAATACTTCAGCAGCAAGTATTCCACTCGGAATGTGGGAATGCGAAAAGAAATTTAAAAAAGGTGATAACATTATTCTTACTGCTTTTGGAGCCGGATTTACATGGGGGGCTATCTATTTAAAATGGGGATATTGATTTATAAGAAGAGGTAAGAAGTAAGAGGTAAGTAGTTTATAGTTTATAAACAAGTAAAAGTAACTCAAAAAGAAACAAAGAAGCGGGACTGAATCAGTCCTGCTTCTTTGTTTCCTGTCTTTATAGAGGTATTTGTTCTAATCTGAGATTGGCAATATTGAAGAACTCTTCATTTAATTCATACCCGATATAGTTTCTTTTCAACATTTTACATGCCACAGCGGTACTACCGGAGCCTATAAAAGGATCTAAAACCAAATCACCCTCATTACTACTAATTTCGATAAACGGCAGACAAACTTTCAGAGGCTTTTGAGTTTTATGTATTGAACGCTCTTTGCCCATGCAAATGGGCGATTGAATGAAATTATGCATTTCGTTTACAGGTTTGTTGTTCCAAGTTTTGGGTGATCCTTTTGAAAAGTGGATTAACATTTCCATACTGTTTGCATACATTTTTCGGGTGTATATAGCAGGAAACGGATTTGTTTTATGCCAGTGTATTACTTTACGGAACTGAAATCCTACACGTTCGACCATTCGATTCAGGTACGATACAAAGTCATCTCCACACCATAAATAACCACTCGCACCCGTTTTACAGACCCTGAAACACTCACTAAGAATTTCTTCCAGAAAATGCAAATAATCTTCTTCCGATTTAAAACCATCAAAGACAAATTCAGTAACTACATCTTTATGTTTTTTCAATCCCTGGACATTTTTTGCCCTGTATTGATAATAAGGTGGATCCGTAAATATCAGATCCACACAGTCATTCGGAAGTTGTTTCAGACCTTCGAGGCAAGACTGGTGATATATGACATTAAATTCCATAAAATTGTTTGAAGAGTTTCGTGTTCTGTGTTTCGTGTTCTGTGTTTCGTGTTTCGTGTTCCGTGTTTCGTGTTCCGTGTTTCGTGTTCCGTGTTTCGTGTTCCGTGTTTCGTGTTCCGTGTTCCGTGTTTCGTGTTCAGTGTTACTTGTTTATT
>Ga0302269_1000126_pt1 | contig 45071 bp, 25 predicted proteins | sample III_Bog_E2_2_FD_194560 | JGI IMG/M metagenome (GOLD analysis project Ga0302269, IMG submission 194560) | Peat permafrost microbial communities from Stordalen Mire near Abisko, Sweden - III_Bog_E2_2 | ecosystem: Environmental > Terrestrial > Soil > Wetlands > Peat | place: Sweden: Abisko...
CTGTTTGTATCCGTGCAGAATAGTCGACATGGGTGATGGCAGGAACGTTCGAACGGATTTGTTTGAGTTTGTTAAGCCCTGATATTTCATTCTCATTTTTAGCCATAGGCAACCTGTGTTCTTTTTTCAGGAATCCGACAAAAAGCATATAAGGGCTGACTGGTACCTTTTCGAAATACTCAGCGGCATATTCTTCCAGAATTGCCGGTGCAAATGGGCGAAATGATTCCCTGAATTTGATCTTCATATTCATTACCGACTGCATTGCAGGGTTACGGGGATCGCCAAGTATGCTCCGGCTTCCCAACGCACGGGGACCATATTCCATTCGTCCGTCAAACCATCCGACTATTTTTCCTTTTGAAATTTCAGATGCAACGACACTTACATACTGATCATCTCCTAATTCCCGGTAAGTGAGATGTTTATTATATAGAATTGCTTTTATTTCGTCCTTCCCATAACAAGGGCCCAACATGGCATTGTTCATTTTATCGGTTCCATCGGCGTTTATTGACCTTTGCTGATGAAAATGCCTGTAATACACTTCGTATGCTGCTCCCAGAGCTCCACCTGCATCACCTGCTGCAGGTTGAATCCAGATGTTTTTAAACGGGCTTTCCCTGAGGATTCTTCCGTTTGCAACACAGTTAAGAGCCACTCCTCCGGCCATACATAAATTCTCATTCCCGTATTTTGAGTAAAGGTGATTCACCATTTTCAATAAGATTTCTTCCGTCACTTTTTGAATAGAGCTGGCTATATCCATATGAAATGTCGTTAATTCCGAACCTTTCTCCCTTGGTTTTGACCCGAAAAGCCTGTCGAATTTACTGTTCGTCATTTTTAACCCCCGCGTGTATTCGAAATAATCCATATTGAGACGAAAGGAGCCGTCTTCTTTTACATCGATCAAATGGGAGTAAATGGTCTTTACAAATCGTGGACTGCCATAAGGAGCAAGTCCCATGACTTTGTATTCATCACAGTTTACTTTAAACCCAAGATAGTAAGTAAATGCCGAGTAAAGTAATCCGATCGAATGCGGATAATTTATTTCCTGAAGGAATTCAATGGAATTACCGGACCCCTGTGCAACTGTTGTAGTGTTCCATTCCCCGACCCCATCAAGGGTTAAGATGATGGCTTTATCGAAAGGTGAAGGATAGAATGCAGAGGCTGCATGAGAGTGATGATGTTCTGTAAATAACAGATTTTCGCCATCATAATTCCAGTCTGAATCAATCTCTTTGAGCTTTTTAATGATTTCCTTTTTTTGAAAAATCTTTTCCTTGATCCATAAGGGCATCGATTTCCAGAAAGAAAGAATTCCTTTGGGGGCAAAAACCACGTGGGTTTCAATAATCCGTTCAAATTTGGTAAAGGGCTTTTCGTAAAAAACAATGGAATCAACCTCTTTAAGCTCTATGCCGGCCTGTTTCAGACAAAAAGAGATGGCATTCACCGGGAAATGCTGATCGTTTTTAATACGTGTAAAGCGTTCCTCCTGAACTGCAGCTACTATCGTTTCATTGCTCAGCAGACAGGCGGCACTGTCATGATAAAATGCAGAAATTCCTAAAATGTACATAATTATACTTTGACAGATTAAAATAATAAAAAATTACAAGACAAGATTAACAGGATTAACAGGATTCATATTATTCAATAAGATTCTAAAAATATAAATTGTATAGCTTTTGGGAATAAATCATTCTTTTAGAGCACAATTTACATGTTAATCCTGTAAATCCTTTCTAAAAATAAACACAGATTATAATAATAAAAAAATTACAAGACAAGATTAACAGGATTAACAGGATTCATATTATTTAATAAGATTCTAAACAATATAAATTCTGTAGATTTCGGAATCAATCATTTTTTTGAGCATAATTTACATGTTAATCCTGTAAATCCTTTCTAAAAAAAAACAAACTATCAAAGTAGAAACAATTCAGAATAAGGAATAAATAAACGGAGCAAGTGCAGAGCCTTCAACCAATACAACCAAAATCCCAAGCATTACAAGAATGATGATGAGGGGCCAAAGCCAGTATTTTTTCCTGTATTTCAGAAAAGAGAGTAATTCTTTAAGTGTTTCCATTGTACGTTTAAAATTGATTTTTCATAGAACTTTCATCCTGTGATCGTTTTTCAATCCAATAGGATTTAGCAGATTTATCCCATTTAAGTTTTAAATCATCCTTCCCTGTAATTTTAAAAATCAGACTTAACGGAATAAAGAGAACTATATAAATTAGAGTCAACAATAGGTATGTATTTACGATACCCATCCACCTTCCGATATATTCCAATCCTATCCTGACAGGATCTATCAAAAAAGGAAGGAATAAGCCTGCAAATCCAAACAGGATTCCTGCCGTAAGCATCCACGGGTTAAGTGTATGCCCGTGGAGGGTTTGATAGAAAGTCAGGCCAAAGAGAATCAGTCCTACAATGAGTCCGAATGATCTGTTTTTCTTCAACTTAGTTTTCCGTATCATTTCAATTTGTTTTTTACTCTTTGTTCCTGGTTATGTATTCTTGGTTCTTTATTCTTGATTCTTTGATATTAGCTCCTGGTTCTTTCTCAAAATTTCAAATTACGAAATAACATTCGTTCCTTTTGGGTCTCGCGATTTCCATATCGCGAATAATGAATAGTAACTACTTAACCCTCTTCCATACGGAAAACTGAATGCAGAACACGGAACATGCTTCACCCTTTAGTCGCACTCCCACAAATTCAGGAATGAGGAGTTAGAAGTGAGTTGGAGGATGATTTTCCAAGACCCGAAACCTTTCAGACCCAAAACGCGGAACACATAACCCGGAACCTGCTTCACCTTTTAGTCGCACTCCCACTTCTATGGCACAATCTTTATGCATTTATCACCAAGTGGGAGGGCGACAATCCGGAAACCCCAAACTCTTTAAACTTTTCAAACTTCAAACCCTTCAAACTTTTATAACGCGAAACACGGAACGCGGAACGCAGAACGCGGAACGTGATTATCTTCCGTACATAGACATCAATTTCAGCAGTACACCATTTGTCCAACCGAAGCCATCCTGTCCTGCATATTCACCTCCACCTGCATCCAGGGTTGTGTTTTCCACATTGTATTTCTCCAACAATTTACCAGTCCGATGATACACATTTACATTCAGTCTTATCCAGCGCGTAGCAATCTCCTTTGCTGAAGCTTTACAGTTATAATTTTCCAGCCCTTTTATGGCTATCCATTGCAAAGGAGCCCATCCATTCGGAGCATCCCATTGCTGTCCGGTATTCTTCAGAGTCGCAACCACTCCCCCGCTTTTTAGAAATTGGTGCATGACGGTGGATTCCACTTCTAAAGCCTGACTTCTTGTTGCGAGATTAAAGAATAGTGGTGAAATCCCTGCAGCGGTAAGTTCTGACGACTGCTTTTGCTGAACAAAATTATAATCGACATATAAGTGAGCTTTTTCATTCCAACAGTATTTATTTATAGCTGATTTCCTTGCATGAGCTTTTTTAAGAAACAAGGAATATAGTGCCGTTTTTCCGGTGACTTTGTATGCATGCGCCAGGGTCATTTCCATTTGGAACATCAATCCGTTTAAATCAACGGGGAGTAAGTCTGTTGTCCGGATGGTGCTGATATTCTTTCCATCTTCGAACCAACGGCTGCTGAAATCCCAGCCGCTTTCTGCTCCGCTTCTTAAATTACGGCACATGAGTGAAAATACTTTCGGCTGATCTACCTTAGCTGCCTTTTCAGATTGGGTAATTGCCAGTTCATAATCTTCGCGATAACTTTCCTGTCTGGGAATACTGTCAAGGTCATAATATCTGTTTAATACCGAACCATCAGGCAGAATGACCACATGTTTTGTTGCTGCCGTTTTATCCATCCAGTAAGCGTATTCCTTTTCGAGAGAACTCAGATAGTGGTTGTAAACTGTATTGCCTTTTTTCTCTGCCAGCAGGTTGATCATAAGGCTAAAGAAAGGAGGCTGTGAACGTGATAAATAATAGGTTCTGTTTCCATTCGGAATATAACCGAAGGTCTGAATCAGATAGGAGAAATTATTGATCATATTTTCAATCATTCCCCATTCACCGCTTTGCTGAAGCCCCAGTATGGTGAAATAGCTGTCCCAGTAATAAATCTCCCTGAATCTTCCTCCGGGAACAATATACGAATAAGGCAACGGAAGCAATGAACTACCGGATATATCCTTATCAGGTTTTCGTTCCAGCACTTTCCAAAGATCATGAATATGATTTTCAACCGGTTCTGATTTCACTGTCCGGTAATTCGATCGGGCGCTTTCGGATGTTGTAAAGTTATCAGCTATAAATTGAATGAAAGTATTCTTTGAAACAGAATCCCTTTTCAATAACCTGTAACTGTCCATTATTTCTTCAGGACTTCTTTTAGGTATACAATCCACAAATGTTTTGCTGTCTGGAAAAACAGGTAACAACTGAACATCTATAAATAATTGTCCATATAGTTTGTCAGGTGATATGACTGTTTTTTGGGAGAAAAGCGACAGGACAAACAGACCCGTTAAAACCAGAGTATAGATTCTTTTCATATTTACTTCCGCGTTCAGAGTTCCGCGTTCCGTGTTCCGTGTTCCGTGTTATGCGTTCCGCGTTTCGTGTTTCGAGTTTCGAGTTCCGTGTTCCGTGTTCCGTGTTCCGTGTTCAGCGTTTGGATTCTCTGTTCTTGTTCCATTATCCCTTATTGTTTGTTCTTTTATCTTTTTATCTTTTTATCTTGGCTCTTGGCTCTTTGCTCTTTCTCAAAATTTCAATTTACGAAATAACATTTCTTCCTTTTGGGTCTCGCGATTTCCATATCGCGAATAATGAACCTAAAGCTACTTAACCCTCTTCAACACGGAACGGACTTCACCCTTTAGTCGCACTCCCGCAAATTCAGGAATGAGGAATGAGGAATGAGTTGGAGGACGTTTTTCCAAAACCCGAAACCTTTCAGACCCGAAACACGGAACGCGGAACATTGAACGTGGAACGTGGAACTATTTCCCAAGATACAGCCGGCACATTGAAACTACATTTTTATCCACATGTGTATTATTGATGGTATCACCTATTTGCAGGTAATGCAGATTGAAATCCTTCAGCAAGGAATCAAAATTCTCAGGCTGATAGTTGATCCGTACATCCAGTTGGTTTGTTGCTGAAATCATTTCAGGAATAGGGGAACCATCAAACCAGTTGTTTTTTAATAAGGTCACTGCCTTTCGTAATCTGTTCATTTTTCCTATCACACCGTTTATGTCGACAGGTTGAGCCGGAAATTGAATTTTAAATTCAGTTTTCTGACTACAATCAACCTGATTTGCACGAATATGAGCAGTCAACAGATCTCCCGAATAACTCCATGTATTATCTTTATTTTCTTTATTATACTCAAGTTTCACACCATTCAGTGAAACCGATACCGGCATCACAGAGCCAAAAAGTTGTACTTCCAGGTTTCGTTTGCTGATCATTTCAGGGAAAGAACCTTCACGGGGTAAAATAGTCAGTGTAAGTGATCCATCTGCTTCTTTTACCGATTGGATGGTGGTAAAAGTAAATGCGTTTTTCTGATAATCCTTGTTATCACCCGCATCCTCATAGAGTCTGGTAGAATAGTTTCCTGCTGCAAAAACTTTTAGTATCAGGTCGGTATTGTTTTGTTGCAGGTTTTTTACCTGTGTGTTCATTGGAAGAATCGCTCCGGCTTTTACATAGATTGGATACTCATTGAGTAAAAAATCCCTTTCCACAATTTGTCCGCCTTTCAGCAGCGTTCCAGTACTCCATTCATACCAGTCTGTTCCTTTCGGCAACCACACTTTCACAGTCGAGATATTATTCACTGCGGGTGTAGTGACAGGCATGATCAGCAAATCGTCACCAAACATATATTCAGTTTTGAATGAATAGGCTTCTTCATTTTCGGGATAGTCGTAATACATAGGCCGGCACAATGAAATACCCGTATCGTATGCTTTACGGGCAATGGTGTAAATATAAGGTGCCAGGTCGTAACGCAGGCGGATAGCACTTTGCAATGCATCAAAATAATCACCTGTAAAATTCCATACTTCTTTGTTCAACCGCGGATCTTTCGAAGAGTGGGTACGGAACATCGGACTGAAGACTCCGTATTGCATCCAACGGGTATACATTTCAGGGTCAATCTTTTTCTGGTCATCAGGTATATTTCCAAACATATGGCCGCCCAGGTCATGGCTCCAGTAGCCATACAACACATTTGACGCTGTTGAAGTAAAATAAGGCTGGAAATTAAGTGATTTCCAGGATATGATCATATCACCGGAGAATCCGACTTCGTACCGGTGATTGCCCAAACCACCCCAGCGGTGATAAAGCATCGGCCGTTCGTTGTCTTGTCGTTCCATTTCTGTAAAAAAGCAATAATTCAGCCACCATGTATTGCTCAATCCGGCTATCTTTTTCGAATTGGGCCATTGTTGCCAGTCAAGCCACCAGAAATTCACTCCTTTATCCCGAATCGGATTCAGGACTATATCAAACAGATTGGTCATAAATTTTTTATCGGCAGCTTCGAAGGGTATATTTTTATGTCCTGTAGTGTCAAATTGCATGGCTTTTGCAAAATCAACATAGCTGTCTTCGTACGGTGCGATGCCGGATGCCGGATGCAGATTCAATGTAGTTTTCAAATTGTTTGCTTTTATCCACTTCAGGAATTTAACAGGATCAGGGAAAAGCGCATTATTCCAGGTATATCCCGTCCATCCGACAGGTTGTCCGAATTCATCCTTTTGGGAATTATGAAACGATAATCCATCAGTCAGATGCCAGTCCATATCGATCACCAACACATCCAGCGGGATATTATACGAGTGGAATTTTTTCACCAGGTCACGCAATTCATCATCAGAATAATTCCAGTACCTTGACCACCAATATCCGAAAGCATATCGTGGAGGAAGTGGAATTTTACCCGAAATTGCGGTAAAATCAGTAAGTATGGCTTTGTAATTCAACCCATAGCCAAGAAAATACCAGTCTGTTTCCGGATTTTTCCGTTCCTGTACCCAACTCCAGTCGCTGTTATCGAATAAAAAGTTATTGGTATCGTCAATGAGGTACCAACCGTCGCGGGAAATAAGTCCGGGTTCAAATTTACCGGGTGATTTTTCATCTACATGCGTATCCCCGTTGAATCCATCGAGTGTTCTGAAAGTTCCTTTCAGGTTCCTTGTATTTTTCATTCCCGGCTTCCAGATAATTTTCCTGTCAGCTTTATCATTGTAAGTGATTTGGAGATTGTCAGCAGTAAATTTTCCTGTTCCTGTTTTATACCTGATTTCCATAAAGGCTGTTTTGATTGTCAACATTTTCCCCGATCGTTTTTTCACAAAAGATACAGGAGGCAAATCACGGTTTACGACTACAAATGACCTGTTGTCAACAAATATCCCTGTAGAGTCATATTCCATCCGGACAATATGAGGGGTAAGGATAGTAAAACGGGCATTCCCTAAAGTCACCTGACTGGTTGATGCCATAACCTGGAAATAACAAAAGAGTGTGAGTGTGAAAATCCAAATCTTTTTCATGATAGAGAGTTTAATAGTATATTTATGACAAAGTAAAACATTTATTTTAAATATTTCTCCATAAAAGTGTCAAAACATCGTTACGCGTTACGCGTTAAGTGTTGAGCGTTGAGCATTAAGCATTGAGTTTTAAGCATTGAGTTTTAGCATTGAGTTTTAGCATTGAGTTTTAGCGTTGAGTTTTAAACTGAAGACAATCCCATTTATTTTATCAGGATCAGGAATAGTTTTCTATTTATCGACCAATAAACAAATCAGCCATTAACTAATCAACTGATATATAATCATTAACCCTGAACACGAAACGGGAACCCGGAACGATAAACTCAACCAATCAACCATTTAACCAATATAGAATCATCAACCCTAAACACGGAACGCGGAACACTGAACGCGGAACACGGAACCAATCAACAATTCCGTTTTCCACGGGTTAAATTAATCTTGCTATAATATTTGTTTTATTAAAAAATATGTGTATTTTAGCGCCATAAAATACTTAACTAAAATCCCGGTAAAGAGAGGGAGCAGATTATTTTATTCATCATTAAACATATTCAGTTTTATGGATTCATATAGTGTAGAAAGAATTGAAGTAAGTCAAACCTTGTTGATTCGCAAGGTGTATGTATGGATGTGTGCAGCATTATTAATTACTGCCGGCACAGCATATCGGGTATCAAATTCGGAAGAATTTCTGAGAGCTGTTTTTTCCAGTAATATCCGTTTTTTTGGTATCATTATAGCCCAATTTGCTATTGTATGGTTTCTGTCGGCAAGAATAAAAACACTCACATTTACAACTGCCACCATCCTGTTTGCGTTGTACTCTGTACTTATGGGAGTAACCTTGTCTTGTATTTTTCTGGCATACACTCAAACATCCATTACGACCACATTTTTAATTACGGCAGGGACTTTTGGCGTTATGAGTATTTACGGTTTCACCACAAAAAAAGATCTCACATCATTAGGGGGGTTGCTGATGATGGGGGTTATAGGAATAATCATTGCCATGGTGGTGAATTATTTTTTGAAAAGCAGCAAATTCGATTTTATTATATCCTGTATCGGGGTTCTGATTTTTGTTGGATTAACTGCCTATGATACTCAAAAGATCAAAGCATTATTAAATCAGGAAAATACTGAAGAAAACCAAAAAATGGCCTTAATCGGATCCTTAATGCTTTACCTCGATTTTATTAATTTATTTCTCTTTTTATTGAGAATTTTCGGAAGAAGAAGATAAATTTTTTCAGACAACATATTTTATCTGACGTTTTTCATTTGGGTTAACATTATTCCCACTTCCTTTAAATTCAAATCATTGTAGATTTTTAATCCCGAAGGGTATTTCAACGATTGTTTTGGCATCATTCACGATGAAGTGTCAAAACCGCAAGGTTTCAATTGAGAATTATTTCTTCTCATATAATTATGGAAAGGACTATACATCATTATTGAAAAAATGAAAAAAATTTCAAAAAGATGAATATCATGCATTGTTCAGGGAACCAGGTGTATGAGCCTCTGATTCTTTTATTATATTGGGACTTTTTTAAAGGATTGCAGTCAAAGAAAGTAAGCTCTTCTTTCATATGAATGTATGAGAAAATGAAGTTTAAAAACAAATTTTGTTGATTTTAAACAATAGGGTTAAGGTTTTGTTATATAGTTAAGTGGCGAAATTGATGACAGTCGACACATAACTTCGAAGTCGCAAATATCATAATAGTCCACCGATAAAGAGCAAAAACCTACACCCGTAACAACTATGAAGTAGCGATTCAACCATGATGGTTTTATAGCTAAATACATGACCGTCTACCATTGTTCACTTACCAGAAAGCCGAAATACTTCGTGATACTATAAAACAATTTTAAAATAAGGTTTTTAAAATCTGACCAAATTATGGAACACCCTACCTGCTCCGTAAGACAAAAATTATTGAAGCAAGCATAAATTAATCTACAGATGAACCGAAAATTAATCTCAAAGGATAATCAAATTATTGGCCATCTCTTTTAAATTATAAAATTAAAACTAAGACAAAGTATGAACAACCATTTAAACTCTATTGAAAATGCTCCCAAATCCAACTTCCAGGATCTTACAGAAGAAGAAGTAGCGGGTTGGGGCAATAGTCTTTTTCAGTCAGATACTCCATTAGAAGAAAAGAAAAAAACGTTGGAAATACTGGCACAAGTAGGGAATCTGAATGCATATAAATACCTGAAAAAATATGCAGAACAGCCTGATAAAGAGTTAGAATCAGTAGCCACTATGGCTTTGGGAGAATGTACAATCCTTTTGCACGATGATATGAGTGAGGAAATTGAGCATTATTTTGTTTATACGGGAGTGGGTCCAAAAAATAATCTGACAAGGGTTTTCTTTGTGTTAATTCCAAGAGAGGGAAAAACTTTTGAACCAATGCAACAAAAAGTCATAGAAAATGAAGTAATTAATGTGACCCGGAAATTGAAATGCGAAATAGAATGGTTTGATTTTAAAACAAACTATTCAAGTTTCAGTTTATTAATGCCCACCTTTGTGGCCATTGCAACCATTATCGAAAAATGTATTGAAAAATGCAATCAGTCCGGAGGTTTTGTACGTGAAGAGTATTATTGTGAAACCGGTGTGCGTGATGATAAAGAAATGGATGAAATAATTCAGATTATACGAAAAGGTAAATGAACAGGGAATAATTTTTATACTTTGCAAATTGATCAACCGACTAAGTAATTAATAATTATCAAGTTACAGAAATACAAGCTTTTGTAGATAAACAAATAAATCATTTAACTATCTTTGATTACTTAATAATGAAATTTTTTAAAATACAGATCCTTATAACTAAATATCAAATTTAGCAGATAAAAACTTGCTTAAAAACTATTAACAAGGATATATAACTGAATAATCGAAAAAGAGAAAGAGCAGGTGGTCGAAAATTTCGACCACCTATTCTTTTTAGAATTTTCACCTAAATTTCCACTGGATAAACTGAACACGCTGAAAGGTAAAAGACAGAATCATTTTTATTGATGGTTTAAACTGTAGATTATATGGATAAACTAAAATGATTACCGTCTTTTGCACCCAACATTCAATTATTTTATTCCTTTACTCAAGAAAGAGATAATAAAGTTTGCGCTGTAATTTTAAAAACAATAATTTTGCAAGTTGCAACTCCGACCCACTTCTTTTGAAGTAACCTGACCGTATATGTAGGATCGGTTTATGAGTCAGATAGTGAGAACCTCACAATCTGGTATTTCCACTCCGGAGTTTCCAAACGTTTATAGATTAAAATTGAACGATCCCTCTTGTTTTCAATAAATGGGAATTACCTTTACAAAATAAAACATCAGGTATCGGTTGTGATAAAACAAGAAGGATAGTTTGAACTCTAAAAGTATACAACTGTATATAAGTATTGCTGGACGGAAACATCCTGAAAGAATTTAAAACGAAATGTATTTTATTTACATACACCGTGTAAATTAATCTGACATACTGATTTGAGAAACATTAATCTACTGTATATTCTGTCTTGATTCTTTGCTCTTGACTCTTGACTCTTGGCTCTTGGCTCTTGATTCTTGGTTCTTATCTTGATTCTTGGTTCTTGGTCCTTTGTCTTTGGTTCTTGGCTCTTGATTCTTATCTTGGTTCTTTGTTCTTTGTTCTTGGCTCTTATCTTGGTTCTTTGTTCTTTGTTCTTGGCTCTTATCTTGGTTCTTTGTTCTTGGTTCTTGGCTCTTGCGTCTTGGTTCTTTCGTCTTGCGTCTTGGTTCTTTCGTCTTTCGTCTTGTGTCTTGCGTCTTGGCTCTTGCGGTCTATATAATATAACTAAGTATGAATGATATTATTGAAAATATTGATCTTGATAATAAGGAATTCAGGTATGCCGAGCAACTGATCCTGTATTCAAACCGATCCGTTTACCTGACCGGGAAAGCCGGTACCGGAAAATCTACCTTCCTAAGGTATATAGCAGCCAATACCTCCAAAAATTATATTATTGTAGCTCCGACGGGTATTGCAGCAATTAATGCCGGGGGAATGACTATCAATTCTTTTTTCCAGTTACCCTTTTCCCCCTTTGTCTGGGATTTATTTGATGAAGCGCAACGGCAGGGATTTTATAATTTCAGCAAGGAAAAACGTGAAATTATTGAAAAGGCCGACCTGATTATTATAGATGAGATTTCAATGGTCAGGGCCGATACGATTGATGCCATCGACTACCGGCTGCGAAACTTCGGGGGGAAGAAACACCTGCCTTTCGGAGGGAAACAAATTTTGTTCGTAGGTGATACCTTTCAGCTGGAACCTATCGCCAGAAGGGATGAATGGCAAATCCTCCAACCTTATTATGAATCACCCTATTTTTTTAGTGCACGTATTTTCACTGAAATGAATTTCATGAATATCGAACTGAAAAAAGTGTACCGGCAAAGCGATGAGAAGTTTATTTCATTGCTGAATAAAGTGAGGGTCAACAAGGCTAAAGCCGAAGACCTTATCGAGTTGAACAAAAACTATATCCCTGATTTCACTCCCGACGACAAGGATGGTTTTATCACGCTGGCAACAAAACGGGATATTGTGGATGCCACCAATTTGCGAAAGCTGAATCAACTGGAAGGCAAACTCTATTCGTATGAAGGTGTGATTGATGGGAAATTTGGCAGGGAAAATTCGATGAATGATGACTTATTGCCGACCAATAAAATCCTCGACCTCAAGAAGGGTGCACAGGTTATGTTTGTGAAAAATGACAGGGGCGGTCGATGGGTCAACGGAACCATTGGGTTGGTCGAAGCTTTGACAGACAAAAACATTACGGTCTCCATCCTTCATAAAAAGGAGCCTGTGTCTTATACCCTTGAGAAAGTGTCGTGGGAAAACCTGAAATATGAAATTGACAAAAAGACAGGAAAAATTGTTGAAACAGTGATAGGTACTTTTACCCAGTATCCTGTTAAACTGGCATGGGCGATTACCATTCACAAGAGTCAGGGTCTGACCTTTGACAAGCTGGTGATAGATTTGGGAGAGGGTGCATTTTCCGCCGGACATACCTATGTGGCATTAAGCCGGTGCACCAGCCTTGAAGGGATAAAACTGAGGACACCTATTAAACCGAGCGATATTATTGTCAGGGAGGAAGTAGTAAGATTGTCAGAAACGGCAAATAATGAACAGGCAATTGATGAAGAGTTGTCCGACAGCCGGGCAAATTTTTACTATAAGGAAAGTCAGCGGGAGTTTGATTCGGGCAATTTTGAGAAAGCCTATGACAATTTGATGAAAGCAAGGGAAATCAGGGATGATACAGATAAGCCTGTTTTTAAACGGTTCCTGTTAGTCAGACTCACCCAATTGAAATTGAGGGGAGGCAAATCAAAAAGTCCTGAAAAAAACAATTCAAGGCTTGCTGCCGAACTCAAACTTCTGATTGAAAAAACAAACACAAGAGATATCAGGATAAAAGAACTAACCAAAGAGCTCACCGAAACGCAACGTGAAATGGAAAACCTGTACAGTCTTGTGGATGTAAAAGAAAGGGAAGAGAGAAATGCAGCAAGCCAGTTACAAAAAAAACAAAATGAATTGCTGGCACAGAAAGAACTGTTGACCCTGGCCAATCAGACCAACAAGGAAAATCAGATCCGGCTTGAAAATGCCAACCTGACCATTACCGGGTTAGAGAAAAAAGAAACCGAATTGGGCACAGAAGTTGCAAACTGGAAAAAGTATACTGTAACAGCCGTCGTTGTAATCCTGATCATCATGGGCGCATTGCTTGTAAAACTGTTGGCGTTTTAAGTCACCGGATGATAGTAGATTGTGTAATAAGAAGATTTGAAAAGTCAACTGTTTTCAAATTAAAACAGTAGAAATAAGGAAATAAGGTTTAGTTATTATTGCATTTATTTCTATTAAAGTTGACAAAAAGAAATAAGGTTTTATCCTTTAAAGACCTTATTTTCAAGCATTAAACCTTAATAGAGAGTCTGTACACCAACAAACCTAACCTTATTAGCTTATTTAAAAAAGTTGATTAACTTTCAAATCGTAAGAATTTATTTCAACTGTATTCTTATTACACAGCCTTGATAGAATTGAAGGCTTCACCAGGGGCAAAACCTTCACTAGAGACTTATGACTTCATAATTCCACCTTCTGAACCAAAACAACAAGAAACAAATCAGGTTTATATTACTGTATAAGTATAGGCACTTAAGTCGCTCAAACTAAATAATTGATTGTGAATTATATAATAAAAATAGGATCTCTTTTAATGGAGCTATTCATCAAATACTATAGACTATTGTTACTAATTTTCAATTGACTCCAGCTTTAGCTGGAGGGTGATTATGCATTAAATATTGGCTTTAGCCGAATGTATTATTTCTCAATTTATTTAATATCAGTTGATATGAATTTGGCTAAAGCCTCAATCACTATTTAAATTTCAAATCCTCCAGCAAAAGCTGGAGTCAATTGATGAAGAAAAATGGGCGGTCAAAAACGCCTATACCTATTGCTGTATATTAATAGTTTAAATTTCTTCTATTGTGTTCTATGTGTTTCGTATGTTTCTCCTCTGAAATTAAAGAGTTAACCACATCGAAGATTCCGATTTATCGGAAATAGTTCACAATAGAAACAATAGAAATAATAACAAATTCATTCAGCAACCTTGTCGTTTTAAAATTCTAAAAGGCATTTGTATTTTCTATTGTGTTGTTCTATTGTGTTGTTCTATTGTGTTGTTCTATTGTGTTGTTCTATTGTGTTGTTCTATTGTGTTGTTCTATTGTGTTCTTCTATTGTGTCCTATTGTGTCCTTGTGTCTATTGTGCCTATTGTGGTTATTTTGTTTCATAGGAGAATTCTTTTATTTTTTCGCCTGAATACAATATTTCAAATAGTCAGGATCTTCGTCAGGTGTACGCAACCCTGCCACTTCGAGGGCTCTGAGCACAAATACATTCCAGGAAAATACACGGGTGCTTGGCCACCAGCAGCCGGGTACCGACAGATCGTAGGGCAGGAATTCATGGCTGAACGGTTCATCCGGGTTCAGGGTGATTTCAGCAGTCAGGCGGTCTTTAATGCGTTTCTGTGCCGGTTTCCAACCATGCTTCATTCCCGCCACATATCCGCAGACCTCTTCACGCATCCAGCTTCCGGCATTGTAATAAATCCCGTTATCCCAGAACAGGTTTGGCGAAAAGGGTTTATTTTCCTGAGTGAAATAGGTATCCGTAGCGTGAAATATTAATGGTGAATACCCGTTTTTTGTTGGTACCTTATCAAGGGTATTATTTACCATTTCCGAAGTAAGGATAGGAGTGTTGAATAACCAGAGCGATACAAATTCGGGCAACAGGGAATTGAAAGTGATCACATACGGATATGCCCTGTTATCGATCAGATAACCTCTTTTTTTGTCATAGAACGCCCTGTATCCTGAATTGGCTTTTTCGATAATTTCATCCGTTACAGGCATTCCAAGTTCCTGTGCCACCCGGAGTGTTACTGCCAGCATTCCCTGGTTGACCGACAGGCTGGAAGTCCGGTTGGGATATTCCACACAGTCGTTTTGTCCCAGTACATAGCGGGCACTGCATATACCATCCCCATCAGAGTCGAGTTCGTTGATGATATAACTGTAAGCTTTGTTTATTTTATCCATTGGTGGAGGTGTTCCGTAAAGCCTTTTATTGACGAGGGCAAACCAAAGGAATTCAAGGGTGGCTTCATTCCCTTTCAGTTCCCTGCTCCCCATAGATGGGGTGATAATGGTACCAATGGTACCTGCTTCATTCTGCGTGGCAGCCCATTCGTTGAAAATGGCTTCACTGCTTTCTTTGTTATAGGTACCCATCATGCTCCAGAACGAATCGCGGTTATACATATCGGGCGCATAATTGATACTGGGCACACTGAGCGGTTTAAAATTATCTGCACTGGTAATCCACATCAGCATCTGATAACAGGAGTACAGGCATTTTTCTTCTATTGTTCCTTTGAAACGCAACCCATCAGCCAGGCATACCTGCGAAGCCAGCCGCACATCATGGAGGGTTGGCCGGGCATATGTGACAAACAGAAAAGTTCGCTTCGTATTCTGAACTCCTGAAAGAAGTTGATGATAGGGTTCTTCATTCGCAAGCGATTGGATAACTTCAAGGTCTTTTATTTCGAGTTGATAAGGCTTTCCTGTTTTCAGACCGGATGCAGCGATAAGCAGATTCGTTGTTCCGCCTTCGGTATTTGCCAAAAAAACTGTTTCGTCAAGTTGCGTCCATTCCTTTGTTGACGATGGAATATCGGTCTGGTAATGGAAACCCTGTACATCATTACTACCGGTACCTTCATTTTTCCACAGACGAAGAGTAACGGGGAAAGCTGAACGATGCTTAAACCTGACGGTATAAAATCCATCCGGCAAACGATAAGGCAAACGGAAACCTGCCAGATCATTCACTGCTTTTTTCCCTTTGATGATAGTTATGCCTTTTTCAGAATGGACTTCAGCACCGTTGTAAGATTTCCAGTCATTCACCTCCGGAGTTTTACAGATGATTTTATCAATAGGATGGTTAAAATCGGACAGTTCGCCGAAGGTTAGTTTGACATAATTATCTCCCTTGTTTCGATCTGCTAATGAAGCAATACGATACAGATTTGCATCACTGATCTCCTGAATGGCCCTGAACCCTACACCACCTGTTGATGGACGGCGGCGGATATTGTGCGTCCACAGATTCCTGTTGCCGGCATCTGTGAGTAATCCCACACAGAGTGAATCACCAATCATGTATCCGGCAGCAGGATACGATTCCTGAACCACACCTCCTTTGTTGTCCGCATTATCAAAACTCCAGAAACGGGAAGGGGGTGCTGCTGATGACAACAAAGTATTGACCGAAAAATAAAGCATGGACATATTGGTTTGTCTAAACTCCATCCTTTTTTCAACTACCTGATGGTTAACAATCTCATAGGTGATAGTAATGGCTATATCAGTTTCCAACTTTGGGAGAGTGGCAATTCCTTTCAGGATGATGGCATTGTTGTTTTGAAAAGCCAGAGTTGCTTTCCAGTGACTTACGGTTTCACGGATGGAACGGTCCTCATTTTCAATGACCAGATTCAATTCACCCGTCTTCTCCATGGTGGAAACAGGTATGGAACCGTAAAATACATCAACATAAAAACCTGAAGCAGAATCTCCTTTTAGTTTCAGAATTAGTTCAGAGGCTGAAAGGGACGAAAAGATCAAGAGAAACAGAATGATAAGTTGGGAATGTTTGTATTTCATATTGGAATTTGTATGGATTATTTTATTATTGTAGCGCTAAAAGTACACAAAACACGTAAACACAATAGTTAGAAGGACACAATAGAAAAACATAAAAGAACACAATAGTTATACAAAACACATTTTAGGATTTTAAAACTACAAGGTTGCTGAATAAATCTGTAAATATTTCTATTGTTTTTTGGTTATGTATTTTTTCTCTTATTTTGTGTTATAGTTAATTTATTTTAAATAGTAAAGTAACAATCCGACCTCACCTAACCCCTCCGACCTCACCCCAACCCTCTCCATGAGGAGAGGGAGTAAGACGGGCATAAGAGTCGGTTGATGAGTTTTTTTTGAAAATATGAATTGATTTGTTTTATGAGTACCTGCTTTAAATTGTAAATGAATAGATTGTAAATAAACTATTATGTTGTTAATTGTTTTGTGTTTTGTGTTTTTCTATTGTGCTCTTTTGTAGTAAAGTGTTTTGTCCTATTATATTTGTATCATTTTGAGATTATGTGATTTGTGTCTTTCTATTGTGTCTATTGTGGTTATGTATTTTGTATTTTGTATCTATTGTGGTCTATTGTGTGGTTAAGTTTTTTGTATTTTTTATTGTATCATTTTGAGGTTATGTATTTTGTATCTATTGTGTTCTTCTATTGTGTTCTATTGTGTCTATTGTGGTTATGTATTTTGTGTCCTATTGTGGTTTTCTATTGTGTTCTTTTGTCACTTTTGTGGTTAAGTATTTTGTATTTTTTGTTGTATCATTTCGAGGTTATGTATTTTGTATCTATTGTGTTCTTCTATTGTGTTCTATTGTGGTTAAGTTTTTTGTATTTTTTATTGTATCATTTTGAGGTTATGTATTTTGTATCTATTGTGTTCTTCTATTGTGTTCTATTGTGTCTATTGTGGTTATGTATTTTGTGTCCTATTGTGGTTATGTATTTTGTGTCCTATTGTGGTTTTCTATTGTGTTCTTTTGTCACTTTTGTGGTTAAGTATTTTGTATTTTTTGTTGTATCATTTCGAGGTTATGTATTTTGTATCTATTGTGTTCTTCTATTGTGTTCTATTGTGTCTATTGTGGTTATGTATTTTGTGTCCTATTGTGGTTATGTATTTTGTGTCCTATTGTGGTTATGTATTTTTCAATTCTTCTTGATTATCTTTGCTTTATATTGTTTTCCTGCACTGTTGGTTATTCTTACTATATAAAATCCATTCGGAATGGTTAGTTGAACAGTTGGTGAAGAGTCAGCAGATACAAAAACACTTTTCCCCAGCAGGTTAAAGACTTCCTTTTTACCGATCGTTTCACCGTTTGGTAAACTCACAGTAAATTCATTGACAAAAGGATTTGGCAGTATTTTCAGAACAGCTGAAACACTATCCACACCTGTTGCCTTTAGTTTAAAAGTTGACGGCAGGAGTTTAATCAGTGACTGTGAAAGTTCGGCATCATAGATTCTTACTTCATCTACCGCCCCGACAAAATTATAGAGGGTGGTAGCATCATCTTTACGGGCGATGGTAAGACTCTTGGCTGTGGTTTGTATCAGTCCTGTCTGAGCGATAAATGAAGACAGGTTTCCGTTATGGTACAACTCCATCGAATAGCCGGTGTATACTGCAGTATAATGGTCATATCTTCCAATCCGGACAATACTGTCGGCATCCAGGTCGACAGTTGCCGAATTTGTTTTAACTGTCCAACGGATCTTTTGACCAGGGATGATGGATACTTTATACCGTTCCTCCCAACTGCCATGCGAGAGCACAAACTGTTCACTGTTAGGCAAAGCATCGGGCCTTACCCAAAAAGACAATGTAATTTTATCCTGAAAATTGAGGGCCGTTTCGTTGGGGGTATAGATATAAGAGTCACTCGATGGGAATTCATAGGCACCGCTTATAACCCCGTTGGCTCCTGTTGTGGCAATAGAACTGACCGATACGGCATCAAATGCGTTTTGGGCATAGTTTTTGGTATCGCCGTTAAAAGGATAATAAATCATGGGCGTTGGTTCGGGACTTTCAGAAAAATCCTTTACCAACACTGATTTGGTAAAGGATGTGGTCCCAGAGGAATTAGTGACAGACAGAATAATAGTATATATTCCGGGAGAAACCGGAAGTGTCCACGAAGGTGATGCAGTAAGATTATTGGTCAGGGTCCCGTAAACCGAGCTCCAGGAATAGGTTACGTTGGTAGTATTAAGGACAGCATTGGCAGTAACTGTCGAACCCAACCCAAATGGCATTTTGGTTGAAAAAGTAATATCTGTAATGACTGGAACAGGAACAATCAGATCTTCCACCTTAACAGGCAATTCTTGTGAAGTTACCGTATCGTTATTTTCTGATATCCTGCAGGTTAGCTGATAGATCCCGGGGGTACCGGGTGCCGTCCAGGTATAACTTCCGGTGGTGGTAGTTGCCACAAGTATATTGTTTTGAAACCATTGGAAGGAAGGATTCACTGTGCCATTGTTTTCAGGCAGGCAATAGAGTTGAAGCGTATTCAGTTTTTGGACGATGGTATCGGAAACCGAAAATGCCTTTATCCGCAACGGACTTGAATAATTATATCCCGTATGGTAATCGATAACATGGTTGTTGACGATTGTAAGCCGGCCTTTTACTACCGGTACATTCCCTGTAGGATAGACAATCAGTTCACGGACACTATCGGAAGGAATGGTAAAATTAATTGTACCGGTGGCATTTGTATTCAGCACAGTTTCGGTAATGGCATCATAGATATCAAAATTGCCTGATGGTAATGTAAACTGAACCGATTGTGCGGCAGTAGCCGGATTGTAATACAGGTAAGAGGGATACAGCTTGTCTCCCCTGAAATCGGTTTTATTCAGGTCGATCTGCAAAATGCCCTCCACATTTGTTTTTGAGAGAATGGAAGCCAGATAACCGACACTCGAACCGCTGTAAAGTGAAAGGTTGGTTGCCGCTCCGCCTCCGCCTATAGCATCACCGGTAGCGAAAGGTGAAACGCCATTCAGAGTTTGTTTCATCGATTCATACGGTATGCAGGCTGCCGTATCGTTTTGAGCCGACCAGGTATAACTCGCAGGTTCCTGATTTGACTGGGGCAGTGCATTCCTGTAAAACAGACGACTTGCATTTGCCAGGTTTAATATCCATTTGCCCAATTCCCTGGCAAACCTTTTATCGTATTTGGCAACAGGTGCCAGGGCCGAGGCATGCTGAAACCCGTTCATGCAAAAAGCATAATCATCCCCTGCATCATTGGCCTCACCGATCAGCCCGTAAGCATCGTATCCGTTCCAGTTTCCTACAATAGTTCCCCAACCACGCAAGGTACCCGGTCCTGATGAAAAAGTCCAGTTCATCAGTTGCTGAATGTCGTAATTGGTCCCTTCCACGGCATTCATCCTTGCGGCGGTGGCAATTCCATAAGGGAGTTGTATTTCGTACGAAGGATTCGTGGTCCAGTTTTGAAGGAAGTCCAGTGCAAGTTCAGCCCCTTCAAGGTATTTCAGGTTTTGGGTCTGGACATAGGCCTGGTACATCAGCCAGGATATTGAACCGGCCGCTTCGGGTTCAGGGACACTGGTGGCATTGGGAGTGCCTGTCAGCAAATCAAAAGCACGGTAGTTCATGTTGGGTGCTGTCCATGGTTGAACTGTTCCACCCAGCTTATTTAACACCCCTAATTCCCTGTCGGCAATCGTTGTAAATTGAGTGGCGAAATCAGCATCAACTGACGGATAAATGGAATAAAGCTGATAGAAAAAGACATTAGGCATGATTTCATACCACCAGTCACTGCCTGTAGTAGTTGAATAGTTATTCAGATAGACATTTTCTCCGTTTTGCCGGTTGAAAAAGTCTTTTACCTTATCCACCCAGTTGGTATTTAACTGTGTCGTTTTGTCAACCCCCACTAACGATGCCCCCACTACAGCCGGAATGATATTAATAGCTTCCGCCGTATTCCCATGATCCGTCTGGCCGACATACGAATCCATCCGTATTGTTTTCAAAGCAGGATAATTGATTCCGTTTGCGGTACTAATAGCTGTCAAAGGTAAATAGGTACCTGTTTTAGTAACATCAAATACAAAATTGTCATAGTTCAGGGCAACCTGTTTCCAGTCGCGCATCACATACGGTGCCGGCATATTGGGCATAAGGTCTATTCGTGGTATGGAAATCTGTTGAGCACTTATAGTGCACAATGAGCAAAATAAGACAAGAGCCACTATCCCGTTTCTTATCGTTCCTTTGCTCCGCCCCTGGCTCCTAATGGGGATGTTAGATCCTTTCATATCTTAAATTCTATTTATTGTTATAAAAATACTTTATGATTATCCGCAAGAACTCCTAACCTGGACAAGCCAGAATAAAGAATAGAACGCGGATGTACACTAATTAAGCGGATAAATTACGGATAAGAAAATACTTCGTATTTTGATTTTAAAACCAAACATGTACTAGTTCAGAGTAAAGTGCAAGACCGTAAAATATACAATATTGTGCAAAAAAATACACGAATTTGAAAGTTAAGAGACTAAAGGTTCAAAGAATTAATTCTGTTACTTCAGTTTAATAATTCCGAAGGAATTGAATATGATTAGCCATGTATGAAATGCATGGAAGTTGATTAATGCTAATCATCAACCACGGAGTGGTTGAATAGCTAAATCAATTATTTCTCATCATATTCAATCTCATTATTTTTATCAATTATTTCACTTCTTCAATTATTAGATCTTGTTATTCAACCCCTATCGGGGTTATGTTCATGTAGATGTTATTTTTCCATGCATTGCATACATGGCTAATCATATTTAAATCCTTCGGATTTAGGCTGATGGTTTTTTTTATAAATCAAAAACTCATTCTTCTTCAACTGACTGCCACCCATCAGCACTTTTGCACCTTCCGGAATATTAACGCTTTGTTCTTTGCCAAAGTTTATAATAACCGATATTTTCTCCCCTTTATAGGTTCGGGTAAAAAGGATCATATCATTCTGCCGTTCAAGTTTTTCATAACTGCCGTATTGAAGCGCTTTTTCGGTATTTCTGATTTTCAACAGGGCTTTATAGGTATTCAGTATGGAGTTTTTTTGTTGCAATTCATCCCTTACATTTACAATCCTGGATTTTTCATTTATCTTTATCCAGGGCTTTCCTGTTGTAAAACCTGCATTTGTACCGGAGTCCCACTGCATGGGGCTGCGTGATTTGTCACGGTTGTGTGAGTTCCCTTCCGACAATGCTTCTTCTTTCGTTTTACCGGCATCTATAGCCAGTTTGTAGAATGTTTTCCCCTGAATATCGGCTATCTCATCATATGTGTCGGCAGTAATATTTTGCATGCCAATTTCTTCCCCGTAATAAATAAAGGGTACTCCTTTGGCAGTCAGCATAAGGGCAGCCAATGCTTTTGCCCGTTCTGTATTTCCACCTGCCAACCGGTCCATTAAACGGGGATTATCATGGCTTCCAAAAAAAAGCGTCGGGTAACCGGGCATTTCTTTTTCCATACTTTGCAACTCGTTGAAAAGACGTGCTACCGAAAATGCGGGTATACTTCCGAAATTAAAGTTGAATACCACATCCATCAATTGAGGTGACTGGTATTGTTTAAGTACCCCGATTTGATCGTTCCCAACTTCGCCTACCGTAAACCGGTTTTTGTACTCATTCACGGTAGATTTTATAATTTTTATAGCCTTTTTTACTCCTGGCTGATTAATATTGTTGAGTTGTTGTTGTTTTCCATGGTCAACAGGATTATCGGTGAAACTATCATCGGTATTCAGGAAATTAATGACATCAAAGCGGAAACCGTCTATCCCCTTATCGAGCCAAAAGCGGAGCACTTTTTGTATATCTTTTATTACTGCCGGGTTCGACCAGTTGAGATCGGCCATGCGCACGGCAAATTTATGCAGGTAATACTGATTGGTGAGGGTGTCGGGCTGCCATGCACCGCCACCGAAAAACGATTGCCAGTTATTGGGTTTATCTTTCCAGATATAATAGTTGCGGTAAGGGTTATCCTTCGATTTGCGGGATTCCTGAAACCATTTGCTGTCGGTGGAAGTATGGTTGAGAACCATATCCATGATGACTTTAATTCCCCGTCTGTGAGCTTCAGATAAAAATCTGTTGAAGTCATTCCGTGTTCCGTAAACAGGATCTATTTGATAGTAGTCAGCCACATCATAGCCGTTATCCACTTTTGGAGAAGTAAGAAAAGGGGTAAGCCAGATTCCTTTGATACCTAACGACTGAAGAGTTTCGAGCCGTGAAGTCATTCCGTTAAAGTCGCTGATTCCATTTCCATCACTGTCCTGAAACGAGGGCATATAAATCTGGTAAAAGGTGATTTCTTTCCACCACGAATTTCCGGATCCTTGCTGAGCAGAAACAGTCATGGAGAAAAAAAAGATCAGGGATAACAGAGGATGGCGAAACATGATGTGATGATGTGTTGATGTGATGATGTGATGATGTGATGATGTAATGATGTAATGATGTGTTGATGTGCTAATATCTTGTCTTGGTTCTTTGCTCTATGCTCTTTGCTCTTTGCTCTATGCTCTATGCTCTATGCTCAATGCTCAATATAGTCTGTCAAAACAAAAAAAAGCAAAGGGACCTGACTTACGAATAAGATCAAGTCCCTTATCTAAGAAATCAAAACTTACAGTTTATTTATTTTTCGTTGTTATATAAAAGAGAAACTTGTCCATCTGTTAAAGCAACATTATAAACTTTAAGTTCATCCAGTGAGCCTGTGAAATAGCCCCAGTTTGGAATAGTTTCCCAACCCCAGCTTGCAGGCCAAACAGCATTAGCTTCAGCAAAAGTGAAAGCTGCACCAATCAATAATGGTAATTTAGATGCACTCACTGCAGTGTAAGGCACAATTGTTCCTTGCAGATTAGGTTTTGTTACTGAAGTCCATTCCATTGTATTGACACCATTTACATAGAAGTCTAATTTCTGAGCTACTAAATCCAGACTAACTACCAAATGTGTCCATGTAAGATTCGGTACTGAGTTATCTACCTGATTATCTGCATCAGTTCCACCTTTTGTAGTATTTACTGTAAAGAAAGGTTTTCCTCCATCCTGAGTCTGGAATTTCCAGGTGTACCAGTCATTATACGAAAGGATATAATTATTGGCTCTTACTGAATCGGTTTTCACCCAAACTGCAATTGACATTTTACTCCCCATTAGATCACTGGCAACATAATCGTTGATTTCAAGATGCGATCCAGCTGTGAAATGCATTGCCATCCCTTTATGACCTGTCACAAAAGTAGGTAACCCTGTGTTCGTTCCAAATAATTGTGATGGACCTGCCGTTAATATAGCCGTCCATGCATTACTTCCGCTTGTTGTTAATTGAGTCCCTGCGCCTTCATCAAAAGTCAGCCCAAAAAGTTCAGCAGAAGCTGGAATTGAACCGTAATTGGCTGCAATAAAAATAACTTCAGCTGCTCTTAACTGAATAACTAAATTGTTAACTGCAGCTTGTGTAATTGATTTGACTGCAGCAGCAGTTTTTACTGATGCAAGTGTCGTCTGAAAAGCGGTAATAGCTGCCTGTGGATATGCAGTGGTAGTTGCTGCCGCAGAAATGGTATTACAAGAGTCAATTAAAGCAGTTAACTTCGTTTGATCAGCTACGACTGCCGGGGTGCTGCTCGAACTACAGCCTGAAAAAGCTGCAATCAGAAGTAACATAGATACGCATGCTAAACATGCATTTTTAAAAAAATTCTTTTTCATGATTTTTTGTTATTAAAAGTTGTTTGTATAATTGATATTTATTGAAATAGGTTGTTTTTGTTCATATTTATTTTTTTAATTCTGCTTTTCTCTAATTTTACTTAACCTGATAAAAAAATAACTCAAGGAAGTTTTAATTGAATGTGATTTTCATATAGTTAGTTCTCATACATTGTCTTTTTCTGAAAACTGCTAATTTAATCCTTATAGGTTGAAATTTCAAGGGTTAAGGATTCTGTTGCTAATTTGTTTAGGGTTATAATTCATATTATTTCAGTGCGCTATTTGTATCCAGTTCCGTTTGAGGAATCGGATAGTAGAACCTTGGGCTCGTCCATTTAAAATTAGGGCCTAAGGCTGCTTGAGCTACGGTTTGACCCCAACGCATCAAATCGAAAAAGCGGTGGAATTCAAAACCAAGTTCTTTATGTCGTTCATTCATTATGGCTGTTCGCATGTCTGTCTGGGTTACAGCTGTTGTGGGTGCCAGATTAGCCCTTGCACGTACCTTGTTTACTTCAATGGCAGCACTGGCTACTCCATTTGAATTTAATTCGTTTAATGCTTCCGCTTTCATAAGCAATATGTCGGCATACCTCATATAAATTGATGGAATTGCTGACTGATCCAGTGGTATACCGGGTATCTTGGTTTCATCATATTTTTTCACTAAATAACCGGTAGCTTCCGACCACGAAGCTGAGAAAGTCATATTGTTAAACCATGGCATACCGTCCCTGCCAATTGAAGCATCAAGGCGTGGATCAACAGTTTTCATTATGGTACTGTCGGTAAAAGCATCTACAAAACTTTGGGTGGGTGCATCAAATGCATAACCACCTTCTATAAGCGGAGAAAATTCAACAGACAGGATATCACCCGGAGAAACGGTACTTTGAATATACCGGATAGCGAAAATAACTTCGGTGCTGTCTTCAGATCCTGCTTTAAACAGGTTGGCATAATTTGTAAGCAAATTATACTGGTGTAAATTATCCAATGCCTGAATGTTTGTGAGGCAGTCGGCGTATTTTTGTTCATATAAATCGACTTTTGCCAACATTCCCAACGCTGCACCCTGGGTCACCCTCCCTTTTTCGGTAGCGTAGGAAGCGGGTAAAACAGCAACTGCATCGGTCAGGTCTTTTTCAATTTGAGCGTAAATAGTTGCGACACTACTTAAGGGAACATTGATGGTAGCCGAAGTAAGCTGTGGTAACAATTTCAAAGGCACTTTCCCGAAAATGTTTACCAGGTTGAAATAAGACAGTGCCCTAAGGTATTTAGCTTCCCCTACCAGACGACTCCGGAGTGTAACATCAATATTCATAGGCGGAATGTAGTAAATTGCATTATTTGCTCTCGAAATGGTTTCATATGTTGCCTGCCAGAACGTTGCCAATGCCCCGTTATCGGATGTTGCCGAGAAATCATCGATAGTTACCATATCAGGTTGATCACCTGGATTCCCCCCTTTTACTGCATCATCGGAAGCAACATCACCGAATACCCAAAGGGTATTTCCATACAACGAATTATAAATCCCTGTCACCGCTTCAGTTGCATTTGCAGCTGTAGTATATAAGTTGGAAGAAGTATAAGAGCCTTTTAACTGCTCATTTAAAAAATCAGAACAGGAAGTTGCACATCCTATTGTTGCAAAAACTACTATATAAATTAATTTTTTCATGATCTTTATCGTTTAAATAATTGAAAAATTGTATTGTAAAAACAATCTTCATTTTTAATTCTTCAATTATGAATTATGAATTATTAATTATTAATTATTTAAAAGGTTACATTCAAACCAAAAGTATAACTCACTGCAACAGGGTAGGTTCCCCAGTCTATTCCATTTGCCCGGTCACCTTCGGCAGCCGAATTGGTACTGACAGTCATTTCAGGATCAAGGCCTGTATATCCCGTCAATGTAAGAAGATTGGTTGCTGCCAGGTAAATACGGATGCTTTGAATTTTGATCTTTTTAGTGTTTGGAATAGTATATCCGATTTGAACGTTTTTCAACCGGGTATACGATCCATCTTCCAGAAAACGTGAGGAGGCCCTGATATTATTCGCAGCAGCTGCCCAGGAAGCACGTGGTTGTGAATTGGAAGGATTTGTAGTTGTCCAGTGTTCCAAATAATACCGCTCCGTCATATCAAAACCACGATAAAAGCCTTCTATATCCTGATTAATCTGCGAATAGATTTTTTGTCCGTAAGCTCCCTGGAAAAACAAGGAGATATCGAACCCCGAATAATGGCCTGATAGTGTCAACCCTGCTGTAAAAGTAGGAATTGCACTTCCCATGTATACCCTGTCTTTTGCGTCGATTACACCATCGTGATTAACGTCTTCATATTTTACATCACCTGGTTGTATATTTTTCCCCTGATAAGCAGAGGTCAGTATATCTGTTTGGTTCTGGAATATTCCGACCATTTTGTATAAATAAAATGCTCCGATGGGTTGACCAACAATTGTCTGAGTGGCATATGAACCGTCATCTACCCGACCACCTACTATCGGTGCAGCAAGTTTCACTACATCATTATGGAGATAACCTCCGTTTAATGAAATATTAAAACCCCCACCTTTGAATTCATGTTTGTAGAATAATTCCAGATCAACTCCGGTATTAAGCATATTTCCACTGTTAATCCACGGAGGCGAAGCATTTCCAACGGAAGGAGGCAGAGGTGCTACAACCAACATATCGGTGGTCAGTTTATTATAATAATCGATAGACGCCCCAAAGACTCCTTTAAACATTTCCAGGTCTACCCCGGCGTTGAACTGATTACTGGTTTCCCATTTCAAATCTGTATTTCCGAGTGCGGTCTGTGCATATCCATTATAAGGATTACCGCCAAATGTATAGTAATTATTGGGGGAATAACGGTCCAGATTGGCATACAATGCAATGTTTTGATTTCCGATAGAGCCATATCCTGCACGGAGTTTTAGTTTGCTGATATTCTGAACATCTTTCATAAAATCTTCCGTATCGATATTCCATCCTGTGGAAGCAGAATAAAATGTTCCCCATTGATTATTGCCGACAAAGCGGGATGAACCATCACGCCGGATAATACCGGATAAATAATACTTTTCTGCATAATTGTAATTGGCATTGGCAAAATACGAAAGCAGGGTTGAGCCCGATTCTCCCTGGCTGCCCGAAACGTTATTTACCAGTGGGGGTGCTGCCACTCCATTCCCGATATACAGGAAATTGGGATCATTACTGGCAAAATTACTGTCACTGGCTGATAGTCCATACGAAGAATTGCGGATAGCTTCCACACCAATCATGGTTGTCAGATTCTGATTTTCTCCCAATTTAGTGCTGTAATTCAAGGTACTGTTGACAGTCCAGTTCACATTGGTATTATCCGATACGCTCAACGCATTGGGATTATTGATCCGGTCAAGGGTTCCCCAGGTCCTGTCAAATTCACGGTAACCTGCATCACTGTAATCTACTCCCATTGTCGTTTTCCAAAAGATATTGGCAGGAAAATTAACAATAACATTACCTGTTGCAAGCAAGGTTTTTATTTGTGTGGTCATATCGGTATAAGCAGCCAACCCTTCGGGACTGTACCCGTTTCCAAAAAACGAATCATAATTTGAATCACCATAATATGCAGAAGGTAAATCGACATACACACCAGGGGAACTATAAATCGGAATGGCCGGGTTTCTGAAAAAAGCATACCGGATAACACTTCCTCCCTGGGATACATATCCATCACCCGAACTTGAAACAGTCCGGTTGTCCGAAATACCACCGCTCACATTCAAACTGACATGCAGCCATTTCTTGATTTCGGAAGTGATGTTTGATCGCATGCTGAAACGGTCATAACCGGTATTAGTAATAATTCCCACCTGATTAAAATAATTGGCCGAAATAAGATATCTTGTTTTATCATTTCCACCACTGATCGAAAGTTCATGTGATTGAATAGGTGCCACCTGAAAAATGGCTGCTACATGGTTTACGTTTGGAAAATCTTTCATATAAGATCCGGCAAGAAGAGGACGTTGTACAACCGAAGTAAGATTATCAGCTGTTGCAGCTTCATTGTACATTTGGATGTATTGTGAAGTAGTAGCCATTGGTGTCAGATGACCGTGTGTCTGAAAACCTATCTGCGCATTATAAGTCACCTGAGCCTCACCTGAATTGCCCGATTTTGTAGTAATCAGTACTACCCCGTTACTGGCACGCGAACCGTAAATAGCAGCCGAAGAGGCATCTTTCAATATGGTGATATTTTCAATGTCATTGGGGGAAAGATTATTAAGGGCTCCTTCCACCGGAATACCATCCACAATGTACAACGGATCATTGCTCGAACTGATTGAACTGGCACCACGTATACGTACAGAAATAGGTGCTCCCGGAGCTCCTGTCTGTGCCGACACTTCCACACCTGCAACTCTGCCCTGCAAAGCCTCTTGTGCAGATGCTACAGGTATTTTGGTCAGTTCTTCACTGCTGACTTTGCTTACTGCTCCCAGCACATCACGTTTCTTTTGAACCGTATAACCTACAACAACCACTTCGTCGATCATTTTACTTTCGGGCGCAAGCAAAATATTCAGGGTCTTTTGATCAGTAATTTTAATTTCTTGTGTCTGGTAACCTATATACGACACTTTTAATGTGGCATTGAGTGGAACGGAAATAGTGAAATCTCCGTTAAATCCGGTTACAGTTCCTACATTCGAACCCGTTACAATCAGATTTACTCCAATAAGAAGTTCATTTGTAACAGCATCTTTGACAATGCCTTTTATTTGTACAGGATTTTGAGCCTGCAAAATCAGGCTAAAAATGCTAAAATAAATAATTAACTGTGTTTTTTTCATAATGACAGGTATAAACAATTAGTAAAATATATTCCCTATATGATTGATTTTAAAATTTTTAAAGCGTATTATTAAAACAATATTCTGAAAGATAAGTTTATTTATATGATATTGTTATTCCTTTTACTACCAATAAATTATTTTTATGCTCTATGATTGACCCTGCCGGGATTTCAACCAATATACTCGCCTGATCGGGAGGAATTGGAATTTGTGTATCTCCTGAAATTGCTTTTGCCATGTATTTTTTCGCCACAATATCGAAAACATCCACCTGTCCCGAAGTATGATAGGTTATATTTTTTGATAACGGATAAGGATTATAATACAAATACGTCGGGTAGGTAGTAGTTGCATAGAAATCTGTTTTATTGCAATTAAGACGCAGGATCATTTTTACATCGGTAGTATCTACAATGGCTCCCATGATTCCAACCGGTGAAGTACTGTAAAGGCTGAACATAGTTTCTTTCGGATTTTTCGGATTCCAGTTTGGTCCATCACCCAATGCTACAGGATGTACGCCTTTTAACGAAGGTTTGTTATAGCAGTCTTCGTAACGGAGCCCTTCATAGGCCACTATTGAATGGGTATAGTTTTTCATTTCAGGCAGCCATTGATTTCCATCCGGTATTTGATCAGGGAAAAAGAGTCGTGCTGAATTCACATTATTAAGCATCCATTTACCGATAGCACGGGCAAAACGCGGATCGTATTTCACCATGGGTACAAGCGGCCACGCCATTTTCATACTGTTCATCAAAAAAGCATATCCCCCGCCATCAATAATACTGCCCTGCAAGCCGCTGACATCATAATCGCCCCATTTCCCGACAATCACTCCCCATCCGTTCCTGCCTTTCGGATCTTTACATCCATCAAAAACCCAGTTCATCATTTTTGCAATATCGTAATGGGTTCCCTGTTCGGCATTCAACCTGGCAGCCGTATAGATTCCCATGGGAAGTAGTATTTCATAAAACCGGCTTTCTTTTTGACCATTGAGGGCAGCAATAGCCGATTTGGCATGGGCCAGGTATCTTGGATTCTTATATTTTTTATAAGCATCGTACAGTACATATCCATGTCCTCCGGCAGCATCCTGTTCAAATGGTATTTTGTTGACCATTCCTTTCATTTGACCATAATCGAAATACGAATAGTTATAGTTTCCATTCAGAACCGAATCGGCCTTGCAAAATTTTTCAGCTATACTCCTCTGTATATTATCTGCATTTTCGACATTCGGAAAAACATCACATACAGCATAGAACAACACATTCGGCAACACATCATACCACCAGTCGCGGCCATAACCACCACCCTGTTGTGCTACTTCAGGACAGGTATTGTTCATCATGATATCCCATCCTGTCCCTGAGTTGAAGTAGTTTTGAATCATTTTTACATAATTATATCCGTTTTGATGCGTCTTGTCAATTCCTATCAGACCTGCTCCTAAAATGGCAGAAAGCGAATTCAGGCTTTCGTGAAACTCTCCGTTGTTATGGGTTGGACCCTGTCGGACATCATGAATGGCCGTATAAAGTCCAAAAGTGACCTGTGGCAAATTACGCTGGCTGTTATCCAGCCAGATCATTGTACCGGCCGGCATATCAGGATTGAAGTCGAAAACGTACGCATCATAGTCTTTTGCCTTTTGCTTCCAGTTTAATATCTTATACGGAGTGGGAGTATTAGGCATCAATTCCACCCTCGGAACAGCAGTCTGTACGACAGGCTTTCCGTAGTTGTCATTCGCCACGCAGGAAAATAAATGTCCTGCTAAAAGAATGAGAAATAGAGTTGATTTATAAGCTTTCATTTCTGGTATTTCTATTTCGATAAAAATCTACTTCTTAATTTTAAACATCAATAAACTATAATAACAACCAAACCATTTACAATTTACAATTTACAATTGGCCGGTTTCAAAATATGTTTACATTTATTCAACCAAATAACTATTCAACCTTCGGAACGCAGAACATGGAACGCGGAACGCATAACCTTTCAAACTTCAAACTTTTCAAACCTCAAACCCAAAACGCGGAACGCGGAACACGGAACGCGGAACACGGAACGCGGAACACGGAACGCGGAATCAATCAACCACCTTATACTTTGTATCAATTTCCTTAATAATATGTTTTGCAAGTGGCAATGAAATCAACTGCAAAGCTCCTACTATGATCAGGGCATATTTCAGTGCGAATGTTTCAGATGCATAATAATACAGTGAAATAAACAGGATCATTCCCAGTGCACGTCCAAAAAAGAGCCCGACTTCATGACTCAGGATATAGGCGTATTCATTCCGCTTTTCAATCGCTGAAACGGCATCGATCGTTTTCATCATGGTCGGAAAATAAGCCAGGTCATGAAGCGGTTGAAACAACACTTTACAAAGTACAAAAATGATGACACCAATAGCTGAAAACATGATTCCATTTACCAAAGTCCCGATAAAAAACACCACTAACCCAAATCCGAATATCTGCATCCTGTGTTCAGGTTTAGCAATACGCCCAAGGACATACACTATGATAGCGGTTACACCACCGGCAACTCCCTGAATCAGTCCCAAAGAACCTTCGTTCCCCACCAGTTTCATGACCAGTATGGCAGGTGCTGTTACTAAAAAGCCCTGTACCATTCCCTTGAGGCTCGCTAATGCCAAAAACTTTTGCCACAGGATATGATAGCGGAAATAAATGAATTTCTTTTGTACCGGATTGACAAAATTGCCTTTTGACAATACCAGGCAGGCAGCAATGGCAATAAAAAATATCACCACGGTAATGATTTCATATCCAATGTTGACATTAATGGTATGACCAAACCACACTTTCCCATTGATGGTTCCTAAAAAAGCACCTACCGTTAAAGGCACCACAATACTCCAAAGAGAGAAAAAGAATGATTCCAATCCGAAGAAGTAATTACGGTTATTATCGTTTGTCGAATTAAGAGTCAACAGGTAACGGTTAGTCCAGAAGAATCCGGTTGAAGCGCCTATGGCAAATCCTGCCAGTCCCAATTGTACAATCCCTATGGAATGAATAAACATCATCGCCATTAAGGCAACGGCTGAAAGCATAATACCAAAACTGTAAAGCCAGTTCGCTTTGAATATCTTCAACAAAGCACCGTTCAAAATGGATGTACTCACGACCCCGATATACATGAAAAGCTGGAAAATAGCAACATACGAAGAATTACCCGTATTTCGCATAATGTATGCCCCGACGAATATCTCAATTATCGGAAGAATAAGACCATACAACATATTGGTAATCAATATTACCCTTACATTTTTAGGTTGTGCTTTGAAGAAAAGGTATTCTCCTGTCAGTTTATTAGCCATGACTTCTATTTTAAAGAGTTTAATATTTCTCTAATTGAGAATTCTGCACTACAGATCACTTCATCGCTTGCACCGTAAAACATCTTTATTGTATCACCCTGTACATAATGTCCGTTCGTAAAGACAACATTTCCGAAGAAACCGGTTTGTTCATATTCTGCAATAGGTTCCATAATCGGGTCCACGCTACGTGCCAATACTTTTGACGGGTCATTTAAATCGAGTAACATAGCTCCCAGGCAATACCGGTTATTTTTGTTGGCTCCATGGTATATTTCCAGCCAGCCTTCTGATGTTTTTACAGGTGCACCCCCTGCACCGACACGAGCTGAATCCCAACTGCCATCGCGTGTAACGGCAACACATTTGTGATTACCCCAATGGAGCCTGTCCGGCGATTCGGCTAGCCAGATATAATTACCTCCTAATTCGGGACTACTCGGACGGTGAAATGCATAGTACATGCCGTTGATCTTTTCTTCGAACAAGGCACTGTCTTTATTATGTGGAGGGAATATCATTCCTTTGCGGTCGAAATGTTGAAAGTCTTTCGTTATGATAAGTCCAACCCCGACTGCCACTGACGAAACTTCCGTAAAACTGAGGTAAAAACCATCTTCCATGGTGGCCACCCGGCAATCTTCAATTCCGAATGCTTCCAGTTCGCCTTGCCCGAATATCGGTGGATAGGCAGGATCTTCATAAAAATGAATATCATCATCGCTGCAGACTAATCGCAGGTAGGAAAGTGTAGTTAAATAATTTTTGCCTTTATAAAGGATAACACGAGGATCAGTGAGATCAAGCTGGCTGTCATTTTTATCAAAGGTAAGAACTTCTATAGTTCCATTGGGGGTATAAATGGGGAAACTGATTTTATCGGCAACTTGTGTGGGACGTTCGGCAACACGGAGTAAAAGCCATGTTTTATTATTCATACGAAAAACACCGGGGTTAAGAAGACAGGTGATTTCCATTCCGTTTATTCCGGCTTTTAAGTCGGTTGGCCTTAATAACGGATTATATTTTGATCGCTTTGCAATATCCATAATATTTTGATTTAAGTATAATTCGAGTGCAAATATAGAATGGCTTATTCCCTGAATGAGTATCTTTTTTGGACAAAAAGGTATACGAATCCTTTATTTTAGTAAAATCATACTCTTTTGATGAAAAAAGATACCTTTTCTTGTGTAATTTTGAACCTTTATGTGAGTAAATTTGTATAGTATAAAAATTAAAGACAACAGGTAACCTTTATAACATAGTTGCAGATGATTTGATTCATTAAATGACAAACTAACATATTGTTAATTTTTCATCACTATCGGGCGATAATCATATAGAAAAAATTCAATACGACTAAAAAAACAAGTAATAGGAAATAAATAGTGTCCTTCTTTTAAATAAAAGCTCATCGAAACGAAGTTCAATCGTCCATTACCTGGGAGATTATGCTGTGTAAAAATGAAACTATTTAAATGATAGCTTATAAATGGAAAGTTGGTTACTTATTTTAAAATAGAGGAATAAGGTTTAATTCCGGGAATCTGGTTTTTCTTAATGTAACTAGAACGTAAGTTTCTGAATATATGACCCCCTGCCCTCAAATGGGGGGTCATGATTAGTATTGTTTTATTTAAACTCACTAATCACTTGTTTTATATCAGAAACTGCGTCTTACTCCCCCATTTGGGGGTTGTGTAAAAAGAGTTTTGAAAATTGAATATACTTACATTAATAAACTGGAAAACAAATAAGGTTAAGATGTTTTTGTTAATATTTCTATTAAGGTTGATAATCAAAAATATGGTACATTCCGGTTTATCGGAAAGGTTTATTTCTTAAATCCTTATTTTCAGGTATTAACCCTAAATAGAAAACCAATGACCCACTAACCCTAACCTTATTACCTTATTAGAAAAAGCATCAATTATCGAGTATTGAGCTTCGAGTATTGAGCATCGAGTATTGAGAGTTAAACATTGAGAGTTAAACATTGAGAGTTGAGCATTGAGAGTTGAGTAAGACGCAAGAAAACCGCCCCAAGCCCCTAAAGGGGATGTAAAGAGGGGTTGCAGGTATCGGAGACTGTTGCAAAAAATAAAGATATGTCCCAAATCCCTTACGTTAGTTGGAACAAATAGAAGGAATGGCATTAACAGTATGATGAAATTATTAATATGCTGATTTTTCAGAAGAAATACAAAAACTTAAAATACTCTCATTTACGATTAAAAACTTATGACACCGATCTTTACATCCCCTTCAGGGGCTTGGGGCGGTAAAGTGAAATATGGGAGTAGATGTGATAATGAGATGATGTGTGATCACAATAGATGGGTAAGCATTGAGTAAGAAGAAAGAAAAACGCCCCAAGCCCCTAAAGAGTTTGTCTAAAAAGAGTTTTAAAAATTGAATATACTTACATTATGAAACTGGAAAACAAATAAGGGATTAAGGTTAAGATGTTTTTGTTAATATTTCTATTAAGGTTGATAATCAAAAATATGGTACATTCCGGTTTATCGGAAAGGTCTATTTCTTAAAAACCTTATTTTCAGGTATTAAACCTTAATAGAAAACCAATGACCCACTAACCCTAACCTTATTACCTTATTAGAAAAAGCATCAATTATCAATTTGGGAGTAACAAATTCTACTAATTTCATTTTTACACAATTCTTGGGGGTTGGGGGGTCAAAGTCTCAAATACGCAATCATCTAATTAAATATTTCAAATCGACTTATGCATGATTTCGTATCTGGTTATTTATATAGGGCCTTATTTGTTTTCCGGTTTTATTTTGTAAGTTTATTCAATTTTAAATTCTCTTTTTTACAGACTTTGGAGAGCAGTCATAGAGATCGGATTTCAGAATCTTGACAATTATTAATTATTAATTATAGGTCCGAACAAATTCACTTGCATGATGATCCGGTGTTCCCTCGGACTCACCTTTGGGTCACCTTTGGGATTCCTTGTTGCTGATTTGTATTTATTCTGATAGTAGTGGGATGTTGATTGAACTACTAAGTGTCTTTTTGTAAGAAAACATAGAGCAGTAAATTATACTGAGTGTAAAAAAAAGATTCAATTTATATATTTCTAAGTAATTAGAACAATTAATCATTGATTTATTTCATCTTCAAATTTTCAAATTGACTTATTTTCAAATCAACACTAGTTCTATCTTAAATCAAAATAGTATACAATGAAAAACATCATCCTTTATATTTTTCTTTTTGTAACCCTTTCATTGTCTGCGTTAAACTATGATATTTCGACCCTGACCAACAATGATGGACTTTCAAACAGCTCCATCAATTGTATAAACCAGGATTCTGTAGGAATACTCTGGTTCGGAACCTGGGATGGATTGAATGTGTATAATGGCCGTGAATTTAAAGTATATAAACCTGATCCGGGCAACACGCAAAGTATCAGTAATAATATTATTCGTGACATTCTTCAGGAAAAGAAAAATATTCAATGGATAGCTACCGATCGTGGAATTAACCGGTTGGACAGGCAAAAGAATACCTTTGAGCGCTTTTTCACGGATAACAATAACCAGTTCATCTATAATGAACATTCGTTTTTCATTGCCCGTAACAGTGTAAATCGTATTTTTGCTGCCGTCTACGAACAAGGTGTGTTTTTTTTCAACTCCAAAACGCATAAATTTATTCATCTGAATGATGTCAGAAATTTCAGGTTCAGGAAGATATTCTTCGATCTGGATGATAACCTGTGGTTCTATACCGAAGATAAATTATTGTTCAAAATCGTCTTCAAAAAAGAGAAGTCTGAAATCCCGGTTATTCAAAAAGTCGTTCAATTTCATCATCTAAAAAATATAGAGTCGGTTTTCTATCATTCGAATAATGAAATCTGGATGCAAACCATGGATGACAAGGTTTATTCGTATGATATTTCAGAAGGTATCCTGGCAGAATCTTCTCCAACGAATCAAAAAACAGGAAGTATCCGTGCAATTCTTTTTATGGGAATATACCAGTTATGGGGAACAGCAAATGGGTTGTATCGTTACAACCTGAAACCAAAAACAATTGAACCTGTATTAAAGAATGTACCGGTTTTATCACTTTTTGCAGGGACTCAACAAATTATCTGGGTGGGTACCGATGCTCAGGGTATCTGGCAATTGTCACCCTCCAGGGAGAAATTTCATACCTATTCATCCGAGAATACTCCTTCATTTGGCAACAGTGCTGTCCGTACGTTCTTCGAAGACCACAACCACTCGTTGTGGGTAGGGACAAAAGGAGATGGCATTTACACCTTCAACAGGAAAGATGATAAACTTGAATTAAACCCTAAACAGCATTTCACGATGGATAACGGATTATTGAATAATTCAGTTTTTACGATTGTTCAAGGTCAGGATAATGAGTATTGGATTGGTACTGATGGACAGGGAATAAATTATTTCGACACTGTGAATAAAAAGATATATACATTGTCTGCCGGCGAAAATATTTTGAAAAAGATAAATCTTTCATCCGTTTATTCAATACTTCCAACCGAGAAAAATTGTTTGTGGGTCGGTACGAGTGGTTACGGAATGTACAAGTTGGAAATAGACAGGAGTACTTGTCCGTATTCAATAAAAAAATACACTCAGTATATTTACAGGAATGATCGTGCCAACTCATTAAGCAACAATATTGTATACTCAATTATAAAGGATGATGCCACTCATTTGTGGATTGCTACTCGTGGCGGGGGATTAAACCGGTTTAATATTCTGACAGAACAATTTCAAAATTACAGATACTCCCCCACATCTACCGATTTTATCAGTAGTGATGATATTCTGTGTCTTTTTAAAGATACACGTGGATCATTATGGGCCGGAACCAGTATGGGATTAAACAAACTGAACAGGTTTGAAAAAGGGAGACCGGTTTTTACCCGTTTTACTGAAAATGAAGGTATGCCAAATAATACAATTCACGGTATTCTCGAAGACAAAGAGCATAATCTGTGGCTCAGTACGAATAAAGGCATGGCTGAATTAGTCCGTGATCAGTCAACATACCGGATTGTTTCCTATTTCAAAAAAGACGGACTGCAAAACAATGAATTCTCGGATGGCGCATTTTATGACAGCCCTAATTCGCATCAATTTTATTTCGGAGGAATAAGCGGATTTAATGCATTCAATCCATTAGAAATTACCCACAGCAATTATATGCCTTCATTAATTCTGGATGCTTTTTTTGTAGATAATATAGAAAGAAATTTTTCTGAATACACCAATTCCAACCATAACCGGGAAATCCTTACACTATCATACAAAAATAAATCATTTAGCTTTAAATTTATTCCACTTGATTATCTTTCCGGAACTAAATGTGAAATTTCTTATTTACTTGAAGGATTCCAGAAAGAATGGATTCATTTGGGAACTTCAAACACCATTGTGTTTACAAATTTACCTGAAGGAAATTATTTGCTGAAAGTTCGTTGCAGCAATGCCGATAAAATATGGAGCAAACAGTTATTTACTCTTCCTATCCGAATGTTGCCACCATGGTGGTTAAGTCCGGTTGCCTATTTAATTTATTCAATTTTGTTATTGCTTTTCTGTTTTGTCATTCAACGATTCGTAAAAGAACGAATTAATAGTCGGAGAAACATCTTGTTGAAAGACCTTGAAAAACAAAAAACAGAAGAAATTCATCAGGCTAAATTACGATTCTTTACGAATATTGCCCATGAATTTTCAAATTCTCTGACGTTAATATACGGTCCTTGCGAACAATTGCTCCGGACACATGCTTCAGATGATTATACCCGGAAATATGTCAATATCATCAAATCGAACTCGGAACGGATGCAAACGTTGATTCAACAATTAATCGATTTCCGGAAAGCCGAAACAGGACATTTGCGATTGGAAATTGAGAAAGTGGATATTCCTGAACTTGTTAAATTTGTGATGGATAATTTTACGGAAATACTGGAAGAAAAAAAGATTCTTCTTACTTTTTCCTTTACACCGCCAACAATACTCTGGCAGACCGACAGGGACAGTATTGAAAAAATAATGTTTAACCTGTTATCAAATGCTGTAAAATATACACCTTTGGATGAAACTATTAAAGTGCTGGTGGAAATAAAAGACGATCGGCTGATGATTCGTGTTACCAATACAGGTGTTGGAATCAAACCTCTGTATCAGCAGACCATATTCGACCGTTTTGAAGTGTTGGAACGGTTCGAAATGCAGGTATCCAAAGGAACTGAAATACGCAATGGAATTGGACTCGCTCTTTGTAAAAACATCGTGGAAGTGTTGCATGGAAGCATTGAAGTGGAAAGTGATGGTGATACCTTTACCAGTTTTGTAGTGAGTCTGCCCGAACAGGTGATGGATGAAACGGAACAGTATAAAGTTCATGAATCTTCTTTAATTTCTATTCCATATACTGAGATTAAAGAGATTGAAAAGCCTGATAAAATAAAAATATCCATACCTGATACTCAAAAAGAAGGGCTGGTAATGGTAATTGATGATGAAATTGAAATCAGGGAAATGTTAAGCGATTTATTAAGCAATCATTATGAAATTGCGTTAGCTGCCAATGGGAAAGAAGCACTTGAAATTATGCGGATCCGAATGCCTCTGCTTATTGTTTGCGATATTATTATGCCGGTAATGAATGGTGTCGAATTTATCAGAATAATGAAAGAACAGGAGCTCACACGCCATATTCCCATCATTTTATTATCTTCGAAAAGTTCGGTTGAAAATCAGATTGAGGGACTTGAGACAGGAGCTGATGCCTATGTAAGCAAGCCCTTCCATCCCCGTCATCTGGAAGCAACCATCGAAAGTCTGTTACATCGCAACAAGGCAATAATAGAGTACAGTGAATCAACCTATGCTGCTCTGGAACAATTCGAAGGTAAATTAATTCATAAAGAAGATAAGGAACTGATGCTGAATATCACCAGAATTATTCACCAACAAATGGACAATGAATCGCTCACCCTCGATTTTATTGCCAACGAAATGTCCATCAGTAAAATGCAACTTTACCGGAAGATGAAGGAACTTATCGCCCAGACTCCAACCGAATACATCCGGTCCATCCGGCTAAAGCAATCGGAAAAGCTCCTTAAAACGACCAATAAAACAGTTCAGGAAATAATGTACATCTGTGGTTTTAACAACAAAGCGCATTTTTACCGTGAATTTTCCAAGAAATATCATCTGACACCAAAGGAATACAGGAATCAAAAATAAAAAATTCCGGAACTGCTTATACGTTTAAACAAGTTCCGGAATTTCAAAACCTTTCCGATAAACCGGAATGTACCATATTTTTGTTTTTGCACCCTTAATAGTCTCTCAATATATAAAAAATAAGCCCTAATAAAAATAACCGGATATGAAATCAACCATAAGTCGATTTGAAATATTTAATGAGATGAATGCTTATCTGAGACTTTGACCCCCCAACCCCCAAATGGGGGAGTAAGACGCAGTTTCTGATAAAAAACAAATGATTAGTTGAGTTTAAATAGAACAATACTAATCATGAACCCCCATTTGGGGGCAGGGGGTCATAAGCATATATATTCAGACACTTACATTCTAGTTACATAATAGAAAACCAAACACCCGGGAAACCCAACCTTATTCGCCTTATTTTTTAAACAGATCAACTCTCATTTTAGAAAAATAAATAGCGAAAATTAAATTTGTGAGAAGTCAGAAAGTCTGTATTTCAGTTTCCAATTATTACTCTGTTTTATTTTGCAGCCCTGAGTTTAAAATCAGGATTCCCTTTAAAATTATCATAAAGCGGTTGTAACGGCTTTATGATCTCTGCATTCGGAGTTGCCACTGTCATACTTAACACTTTGATACTTTTATTATCCGGCAATGTCAATGTTTTGGATCCTGCAGGAATGGCAATTTCATATTTAAAAAGATAACAGTACTGATAAGCTTCATTTTTTGATGGATAGCCATCATGAACGTGAGAAGTAAACCAGGCAATATCGTCTGTTTTAACATAAGAATGTTGCATCTTAAGAACATAATTTTGATCCTGGCTTAAAACGCGGTTGTAGAACTGCCCTACTTTTCCTGTCCACTTCTGGATATGCAGAGTTGTTGGCTTCCCATCCACAATAAAATCGCCCTGTGTATCTTCATTAGCAGCCGCAAGGATATAAATTTTTGTATAATTTCCTTCAGGGATTTGAATGACCTGACCTCCACAGGATATTGCATTATTTTCTCCATCTGTTTTATGGGTCACTGCAAAATTGATATCTTCACTCTGAATGACATCAGGAAGCAATTCAGCCGGGATAGACTGGCCGTCATTAAAATCGCCGTCATCCCTGTTATCATCAAAACTAACAACATCAGTATTAAAAGCTAGTGCGACGTTTGCCTGTGGGATGGCAACGTGTGCTGAAACCGGTGCCTGAAGCTTAACGGCATAACTCCGGATCGTATAATGGCTCAGGTCGAAAGTAAGAGTGCCTTTGTTTATTGTTGCACTTCCTGTTTTCTTTTCCTGCCCGTTCACTTCGTAAGCATCAACTATGTTTGCAGGGAAAGTGACTTTTACATTTTTCAAATCTTTTCCTGAAAGTTCATTAAACCTTACCAGGTAATAATCGCCCTGTTCCATTTTCTTGAATGCCATGATTCCTGTCTGGGGATTATTAATGGTAAGCATGGAGAAAGATTGTCCCAATTCACCATCATGTTTTGGCGTTTCAAAAGCAATAAGGGGTTGGTTAAAGAATTTAGCCTCCCAGGGCGATTCGGCCTTTCTCCAGTCACCGGAGTGACCGTACATGGCATATTTTACATCATGTATTCCCCAGTCCTGCGTACTTTGATAAATAAATGAGCCTCCGAAAGCTGAAGCATCAGGGGTATAAAGCAAGGTAAGACGCAAGGTGTTATTGTCCGGTTTATCCGAACCGTATTTACAGTCTTCCAGAATCGAAACCCCGTATTTCCCCGATTTATCAGTCAGGTCAAACCATTCTTTGGATGGCACTTCAAACTTCTTTTCATTATTATTTCCCCTTGAAATGGTACCGACCCCTAAATTATAGGTCGCATTTTCATTCGATACTGCCAATGGGAAAGAAGCTTTCAGGCATACTTCACGTGATTGCCAGTCAATCTTATTGGTCACTTCCAGCCTTTTACCTGCATCACCGGCAGACAGGCTGAAAAGCTGTGTGATTTCAGAGTTTTGTCCTTTACGTGTTACCTGTAGGGTAACCCGAACCGGCCCCTGTTCCACAACTGTCAGAATGGCATCTTTATCCATATGGTCAAAGGGAGGCAATTTACGGTCTTTCCAGTCCATATTCCAGGCCGGATATTGTTCGGGATGTTCATGTTGGAAGTCCAGGCCTGCAGGTTTTGAAAGCATTTCTCTCGATGCTTTTTTATCCCATATACTTTCAATATCACCGTTTGCTGCAAACTTCACTTTATAATAATCATTATCCAGTGAACGGGATGTAACTGACAGAGAAGATGCAGCTTTTGTTTCTGCCACTTCACGGACATCATAAACGGCAACCCCTGTCGAAGGTACTTGTGCCCTGAAAATAACTGTAAGTTTTGATCCTTTTTTTGAAATAATCTGACAAGGTGTTTCTTTTCCGTTTTTGTCAAAAACAGCCACCGATGAAGGTAGAGTTGAGTATTCAAGTTCGGCTGTTACCACATCATCACGCATTCTTGCAACAGGATTATATACTACGATTGCTTTACCCTGAGTTTGGGTGTTCAGTTTTCCAACCACTTCACCGATTCCGTTTTTAAGTACTTCGGCAAAACCATTCGCTGCAATAAATTCATCATTCCAGGCATATTCATACGCTTTTGGAATAGCCGTCCCGGGTAAAATATCATGAAACTGGCAACCCAATACCAGATCCCAGGCTTTATTCAGTTTATTCTGAGGATAGGAGCTACCGGCTAACCAGTTAGCCATCACGGATGCCTGTTCGGCTGACTGGGCCAGCAATTCATTTTTCCGGTTCAACCGTTTCATATATGCCTGTGAAGTCATTGAGCCGGCACTATGTTCAATCAATAACAGGTCGCCCGAATAAACAGGAAGTTTTTTCCGAATGGCAGGGGTTATGTCTTTATACATTTGATCGGAAGACGTTAATAACACCCTAAAATTACTATCGCTGTTCTTCAAACTTCCTTCGGCATTTTTCACGTCGCTTTCACGGGGAGCACCTCCACGGTCACCAACTCCGTAGTAGCGGTAATCGAATGCATAGCCTGTTTTTTTCTGATCATCATTTAGACGGTTAATCCATTTTTCATCTTTATCAAGCCTGGGATCAATACCGCCTGTATACGATTCGGCATTTAATGCTGCAATGATACCTTTCCCATCAGGACCATTCCAGACTCCAACATTAAAAGGAATACCAACAGCCGAACGCCATGTAAGTTTCTGGGTTGAAAAACCCAACAAACCGCAATAATGGAATACAGTAGGCAGATTACACAGGAAACCAAAACAGTCAGGCAGCATATAATCCAGGCTCTCCTTACCAAATTCCTGTCGGAAAAAATTATTACCATACAGAATCTGACGAATCAATGATTCTGAAGATGTTATATTAACTTCACCCTCATCTACTGAAGATCCTGACACACGCCAACGTCCCTGACGGACATATTCTCCTACCTTTTTATATAATTCAGGATAATATTCCTTCATCATGTTGTAACGGCGTGATCCGGTAAAATTGAAAACATAATCGGGATATTTCTCGAAAAGATGAAAATTCTCAACCATAGTATTCTTAATATACTCATTGATGGTTGTCGGATAATCCCAGTTCCACTCTGTGTCAAGATGGGCATATCCAATGGTGTAGAGTAACCTGTCCTTTGTTATGTCATAAGGTTCAGGCTTCTGGATTGATTGTGCTTTCAGAATCTGGGGAGACATGGCAACCAGAAACATCATAAAAATAAGTTTCTTCATTTGTGTTTTATTTTATTTAAGAATGAACTGAATTTGTAATAATCATAAATAATACTCTGATTTTCAATAAAAGAAAATATTGTTTTTATTAAATATGATAGGTATAGGCGCTTAAACCGCCCAAATTAAATGATTGATTGTGTATTATATAATAAAATACAGGACCTCTTTTATGAATGCTATTCATCAAATACTTCCAGCTATTGATCCTAATTTTCAATTGACTCCAGCTTTAGAGGATGATTATGCATTAAATATTGGCTTTAGCCGAATGCATTATTTCTCAATCTATTTAATATCAGTTGATATGAATTTGGCTAAAGCCTCAATTACTATTTAAATTTCAAATTTACCAGCTAAAGCAGGAATAATTGATAAAGAAAAATGAGCGGTCTAAGTGCCTATACCTTAAATATGATTATCCGCAAAGTATCCTACTATGATAAATCCGAAGGATTTAAATATGAATAGCCATGTATGCAATGCATGGAAAATTGGCAACAAAGAGAACTAACCCCGATAGGGGTTGAATAACAGGATATAAATACAGTCCTGACGAAAGTATCTTGTTCATTTATTTAAAACATTAGGAGCATTTTCTGATAATTATATTATTAAATATATTAACACATTAAAAAGTATAATAATGAATGCCAGAAACTACGTTATAAATCTTGTCGGCATAGATGGTAGCCGTTGTATTCGCCGGTACAGTTACAGTTAGATGAATCTTTTTTCCTTCCCTTTTCCATTCGGAACGTATCATCCCGTTCACCGAAAGATACTCCCCTTTTGCCCGGTCTAGTTCTTTTACAAAATAAGGACGAATGATAAAATGACTAAATCCGGGTATTGCAGGATCTAAATTTATTCCTGCAAGCGAGTTGGTCATCCACGCACTCACATCTCCCATAAAGACATGATTGATCGAGGCATCATGAAATTCTGGTGATAAGGTCCATGTTTCTGCCAAAGTTGAATAGCCTTTCTCTTTTACCCAATATCCCCACGAAG